>OGGR01000034.1_pt1 | contig 125705 bp, 119 predicted proteins | sample 1571321 | NCBI WGS metagenome assembly OGGR01 (sample SAMEA2582048, study PRJEB24529) | metagenome | biome: Human gut stool | place: China | collected 2011 | reverse complement strand
ACGACTTCCAAAGGAGGATGTCTGATGAAAACCGATATCGAGATCGCACAGGAAGCCAAAATGAGACCCATCACCGAGATTGCCGCCCAGCTGGGCCTTTCCGATGAGCACGTGATCCCCTATGGCCGCTACAAGGCCAAGATCGATCACCGCCTGATCCACGATGCCAAAAAGCAGGGCAAGCTGATCCTGGTCACCGCCATCAGCCCCACCCCGGCGGGCGAGGGCAAGACCACCGCCCTGCTGCGCCGCCACGGGATTGCAGTCTTTTCCGAAGATCAGTTGGCCGAGTTGGCTTCTGCGCTCTCTTTGGATTCCTCCCCGGATTTGGCGGCAACCGGCAGCGGCGCCTGACCGCTCTGCCACCCCTCCAGCACCTCGTCCTTCTCCTGCCAGCGCTGGTTTAGCCACTCCTGAAAACCGCGCTTGAACTGCTTGTCGTTGAAGTAATCCCCAATCAGCTGTTCATTCACCGGCAGCTCCTCGATCCGCACCTGAATGCGTTTTACCCGTCCCATCAGGAAGTCCTTGAACGGGGTCTCGGCGTTGTCCGGATAGCGGATAGTGACGTTGATCAGGCTGTCAAACTGCTCGCCCATGGCTGCCAGCGTAAAGGCCAGCCCCGCCGCTTTGGGTGGCATCAGGTGGCGATAGCGGGAGCGGGCAGCATCCCGTTTCTGCTCGGTGAAGCGGGTCCCTTCCACGAAATTGATGACGGTAGTGGGGATATGGCGAAACTTCTCGCAGGCATTGCGGGTGGTCTCGATATCCTTGCCGCGCAGGTGCGGATTCTTCAGCAAAAACTCCCGTGAGTAGCGACGCATAAAGGGCATATCGAGCCCCCAGCAGGCGAGCCCCAGCAGCGGGATGTAGATGAGCTCGTGCTTCATGAAGAACTTGGGCACCGGCAGCCGGTCGCGGAACAGGTGGCCGAGCACCACGATATCGGTCCAGCTCATATGGTTGCTGATGATGAGATACCAGCCATCCTTGCGCAGCTTGGTATTGTCCTCCACCTGCCAGTCAATGCGGGTGGTGAGGCGGATCACCAGCGCATTGCAGGCCAGCCACAGTCTCATGAAGCGGTTGTTGAGCCGGCTGCAGGCGCGGCTAAAGGCCGGGATCGGCAGCAACAGTTTGGCCAGCGACACCAGCAGGATCAGACTGGCGCACAAGGCGGTGAAAAGGATGGTCAGGCCCGCGCTGATGATCAGCATCAGCGGGCCGGGAAGCAGGGATAGCATGAATGTTTACTGCGCCTTGGTTGCCAGCAGTTGGCTCAGGGTCTGGTCCTTTTCGTGCCAGATCCCGTTCAACCACTGTTGAAACTCTTGTTGGAACTCGGGGTCATTGAAGTAATCCCCCACCAGCTTGCGGTCGATCGGCAAATAGCGGACCTGAACCTTTATTTGCCCGACCCGGCCGCACATGAAGTCCCAGTAGCTGGGGATGCCGTCCGGATAGGCGATGGTGACATCCACCAGTTGATGCAACTGATCACCCATGGCGGCCAGAGTAAAGGCGATGCCCCCCGCTTTCGGGAGCAGCAGGTGACGATAGGGCGAACCCTGCTTCTGATGTTTGCCCTTGGTGAAGCGGGTGCCTTCGACGAAGTTCATCACACTCACCGGAATGTGGCGGAACCTGGCACAGGCTTTACGGGTTGTCTCTATGTCTTTTCCCTTCAGATGGGGATGCTTTTCCAGAAATTTCCTGGAATATCGCCGCATGAAGGGGAAGTCGAGCGCCCACCATGCCAGACCGAGAAAAGGTACCCAAATCAGCTCTTTCTTGAGGAAAAACTTCAGGAAGGGAATTTGTTGGTTAAAAACCCGCTGCAGTACCAGTATGTCGACCCAGGATTGATGGTTGGCAATCACCATATACCACTCATTCCGGCGCCCTTTGTCCACTCCGACCACCTCGAAAGGGGTTTTGATGATGGTTTTCTGGATCAGATTGTTGAAATCGATCCAGCAGCTGGCACAACCATCGAGCAGCCAGTTGCAGGGGGGGCGCCACCCCTTGAGGGGGAGCAGGAGCTTGAGCAGACCCAGCGAGAAGATGGGGACAAACCAGAAGAGGGTGTTGAAAAAATAGAGCAGGGTGGAGAGGCTGCCGCGCAGTCGCTCTGTCAGCTTGTTGGGCATGAGTCGGGTCCGTCTTGCTGTCGATAAAGGGCCATCAAGTGGTCAGGTCTGTGGCCATAATATCAGCCGATTGCCTGCGAGACCATTCAGAGCCTTTACGGGGTTGGACTCACCCTTTCCCTTCTGTCAGCTGCTGCGCAATCGCGACAGCAGCCGGTCCATGGCGCGATAACCGAGCGCCTCGATAAGATGCTCCTTGCCGATGGCGGGTTGCCCGGCCAGATCGGCGATGGTGCGTGACACCCGCAGGATGCGGTGCCAGGCCCGGATACTGAGCCCCAGCTTCTGGATGGCACCTTCCAAAAATTCGGCATCTTGCGGTGATAGTCGGCAAATATCATCTATCTCGCGGCTATCAAGCAGGTTGTTGAGCTTGCCGTTGCGGCTCAGCATCCGCTCCCGTGCCGCCAGCACCCGATCGCGGATCTGCTGACTAGACTCCCCCCGCTCCGCCTTGCCGGTCAGGCTCCCCTTGGGCAGCAGTGGCACCTCCACCGTCAGGTCGAAGCGGTCGAGAAAGGGGCCGGAGAGCTTGCCGAGGTAGCGCAGGATCTGATCCGGGCTGGAGCGGGTCTGGCCGTCACCATAGTGGCCGCAGGGGCTGGGGTTCATGGCGCCCACCAGCTGGAAGCGAGCGGGAAAATCCACCTGACGGGCGGCCCGGCTGATGGTGATGTGGCCCGTCTCCAGCGGCTCGCGCAAGGAGTCGAGCACCTTGCGCTCGAATTCGGGCAGCTCGTCGAGAAACAGCACCCCGTTGTGGGCCAGCGAAATTTCGCCGGGCCGCGGGTGGCTGCCGCCTCCCACCAGCGCCACTGCTGAGGCACTGTGGTGCGGCGTGCGGTATGGCCTGTGGTGCCAGTGACCGGCGCGTGGGGTGAGGCCACCGATGGAGTGGATGGCGGCGGTCTGCTGCGCCTCCTGTTCGCTCAGCGGTGGCAAGATGCCGGGCAGACGGCTTGCCAGCATGCTCTTGCCGGTGCCGGGCGGGCCGATGAACAGCAGGTTGTGGCTGCCGGCGGCGGCGATCTCCAGCGCCCGCTTGGCCTGAGACTGACCAATAACATCCTGCAGATCTGGTACATCGGGCAGGCTCTCCGCGCTTTGGGGGTCCGGCAGTGGCAACTCGTACTGGCCGGCCAGCCAGGCGGTGACGGCCAGCAGCTGATGGGCGGTGCGCACCTCGGCATCCTGAATGAGGGAGGCTTCGGGGCCGTTCTCTCGTGGTACCAGCAGGGTGCGTCCCGCATCCCGGCAGGCGAGTACGGCAGGCAGTACCCCGAGTACGGGACGAATTTCGCCTGTCAGGGCCAACTCCCCTAAAAATTCGTGATCGAGCAGATATTTTGCAGGTATCTGCTTGGAAGCGGCAAGAATACCGATGGCGATGGCCAGATCAAAACGGCCCCCCTCCTTGGGCAGATCGGCGGGGGCCAGATTGACTGTGATGTGTTTGCTCGGGAACTCGAAATTGCCGTTGAGCAGGGCGCTGCGCACCCGATCCCGAGACTCTTTCACCGAGGTTTCCGGCAGGCCGACCATGTTGAAGGCGGGCAGGCCGTTGGAGAGGTGAACTTCCACTGTAACTTGCGGGGCCGCGATCCCGAGGCTGGCACGGCTATAAACCACAGCTAATGACATAAATCCCGTCCTTGAGTTGATATATGTTCTGACTAACTGCTTGTTGTTGGTTTTTTATTCCAGAGTTCCGGCTGGGGAATAGCCAAAATCAGTGGGTTGTCACAGAAAAAAGGCTTGCCCAATAAAAATCACCGTGCTAGTTCTAATAGCCATTCGCGGTAGACACCGCCCCAATTTCACAGGATTTCCGGTTGTAACTATGAACATGGCCTCCCGTTTCGTCAGCATTATTGTGGTCCTAGTGGTGATTATTATCTCACCGCTCGGGGCTCGTTTAGCTGCACGGAACAAGGGATAGACCCACCACCGGACAGAACGAAACAAGCGACCCCCGAGCCTCACAGCCCGGGGGTTTTTTTTCGACCAAAGGACAGGATTTTCCACATGAACGGCGCGCAGTTTTTGGTACAGGCTCTCAAGAAACAGGGTGTGACCCAGGTGTTTGGTTACCCGGGCGGGGCCATCATGCCGGTCTACGATGCCCTGTATGACGGTGGTCTGGCCCATCAGCTCTGTCGCCACGAGCAGGGTGCCGCCATGGCCGCGGTCGGTTATGCCCGCGCCTCCGGTCAGGTGGGGGTCTGCATTGCCACCTCCGGCCCCGGCGCCACCAATCTGGTAACCGGTCTGGCGGAGGCGCTGCTCGACTCGGTGCCGCTGGTGGCCATCAGCGGTCAGGTGCCCTGTTCCGCCATCGGCACCGATGCGTTTCAGGAGGTCGACGTGCTCGGCATGTCCCTCTCCTGTACCAAGCACTCCTTTATGGTGACGGACGTGGCGGATTTGCCTCAGGTGATTGCCGAGGCTTTCGCCATCGCCAGTGAAGGGCGCCCCGGCCCGGTATTGATCGATCTGCCCAAGGACGTGCAACTGGCCAAAGCGCCTGCCCAGAGCCCGCTGTTTGCGGTGGCAGAGCCGGAGGCGCTCAACCCCTCGGAGCTGGCCGCGGCACGCACCCTGCTGGCTGCCGCCGAGCGTCCGGTGCTTTACGTCGGTGGCGGAGTGGGCATGGCCAATGCCGAGCAGCAGTTGCGCGACTTTGCTGCCGCAACCGGCATGCCAGCGGTCACCACCCTCAAGGGGATCGGCGCGCTCGACCCCGATAGTTCCGTTTATCTCGGCATGCTCGGCATGCACGGTACCAAGGCGGCCAACTATGCGGTGCAGCAGTGCGATCTGCTGCTGGTGGTGGGTGCCCGTTTCGACGACAGGGTGACCGGCAAGCTGGAGGAGTTCGCCCCCGAGGCGAAGGTGATCCATCTCGATGTGGATGCCGCCGAGTTCGGCAAGCGCCGCGCTGCCGAGGTGGGTATCACCACGGATCTCAAACAGGTGTTGCCGCGCCTCGCCATGACTCTCGCCATCGATCCCTGGCGTGAACACTGCGCCGCCATGGCCCGCGAATATGCGTTTCGCTACGACCATCCGGGTCAGGCCATCTATGCCCCGGCTCTGCTCAAGCAGCTCTCTGCCCGGCTGCCGGAGAGCAGCGTGGTGGCCTGCGACGTGGGTCAGCATCAGATGTGGGTGGCCCAGCACATGCGCTTCACCAGCCCGCGCAACCACCTCTCCAGTGCCGGTCTCGGCACCATGGGGTTCGGTCTGCCGGCCGCCATCGGCGCCAAGATGTCGCGCCCGCAGGATGAAGTGGTGCTGGTAAGCGGTGACGGCTCTTTCATGATGAACGTGCAGGAGCTCGGCACCATCCGCCGGGCCCAGCTCAAGGTGAAGATGGTGCTGCTGGACAACCAGCGCCTCGGCATGGTGCGCCAGTGGCAGGAGCTGTTCTTCGACGGCCGCTACAGCGAAACCATCCTCTCCGACAACCCCGATTTCGTCGCCCTGGCCGCCGCTTTCGGCATTCCGGGCGAGACCATCACATGCAAGGAGCAGATAACCGGTGCCCTCGATCGCCTGCTGGCAAGCGAGAGTGCCTATCTGCTGCATGTGGCTATTTCAGAGGAAGAAAACGTCTGGCCCCTGGTTCCGCCGGGAGTCGCCAACCACAAGATGATGGAGCAACGCCCATGAACCCGCACAACCTTGCACAGCCAGTATTTGCACAGCACACCCTGCATATCCACGCCCAGCCCAGACCCGAAGTGATGGAGCGGGTGCTGCGGGTGCTGCGTCACCGCGGCTTCGCTCTCTGCGCTCTGAACATGGAGCAGGATTGCCAACAGCTGCGGATCACGGTTACTGTCGAGTCGGTGCGTCCCATCCAGCAGTTGTGGAGCCAGCTGGTGAAGCTGGTGGACGTTTCCCGGGTCGATGCACTGGAACAGCAACCTCGGATCAGAGCTTAAGGAGCAAAGCCAATGTCACAGCCTTCCCAATCTGCCTCTCAACCCAAGTACATCTGGTTTAACGGCACACTGGTGCCCTGGCAAGATGCCCAGGTGCATGTGATGAGTCACGCCCTGCACTACGGTTCCTCGGTGTTCGAAGGTGTACGCGCCTACGATACCCCCAAGGGCACCTGCATTTTCCGTCTGCAGGAGCACACCCGTCGCCTGTTCGACTCCGCCAAGATCTACTGGATGGATGTCCCCTACAGCGAGTCCGAAGTGAATGAAGCCTGCCGCACCGTGGTGCGCGAGAACGGCCTGAAGAGCGGCTATTTGCGCCCGCTGGCCTTTGTCGGCAACGTGGGGCTGGGGCTGCATCCGCCGCTGGATGCCAAGGCCGACCTGATGGTGGCGGCCCTGCCGTGGGGCGCCTATCTGGGGGAAGAGGGGCTGAAAAACGGGGTGGATGTCTGCGTCACCTCCTGGAACCGGCTCGCGCCCAACACCATTCCCACCGGTGCCAAGGCGGGTGGCAACTATTTGTCATCCCAGCTGATCAGCCGCGAAGCCAAACGCAACGGCTATGCCGAAGGGCTGGCGCTGGATGTGAACGGCTATCTGAGCGAAGGGGCGGGGGAGAACCTGTTCTTGGTGAAGAACGGCGTACTGTTCACCCCGCCCGCTACCGCCGCCATCCTGCCCGGCATCACCCGCGACACCATCATGACGCTGGCCCACGATCTGGGTTACGAGGTGCGCGAGCAGGCGCTGCCCCGTGAGGCGCTGTACGTCGCAGACGAAATCTTTATGACCGGGACCGCTGCCGAGGTGACCCCGGTGCGCTCCGTCGATCGAATGAAGGTGGGCGCTGGCAGCCGTGGCCCGGTGACAGAGCAGCTACAAAACGCCTTCTTCGGCCTGTTCAATGGCAAGACCGAAGACAAGTGGGGCTGGCTGACGCCCGTCAACGACTGATGAGAGAGGGGAGGCGCTGTGCCTCCCCGAGTCGCTTCCGGTGAGCGCTGCCCAGAGGAGTCTTCACCAGGATCGATTCCGATCCACTCGTATCATCACCGCATAACGCATCGAGCCCATATGGGCATTCAGGGAGTAGAGACAATGCCGAAGTTGAGATCCGCCACCACCACCCACGGACGTAACATGGCCGGGGCCCGTGCCCTGTGGCGTGCCACCGGAATGACCGATCAGGATTTCGGCAAACCCATCATTGCCGTGGTCAACTCCTTCACCCAGTTCGTACCGGGCCACGTCCACCTCAAGGATCTGGGCCAGCTGGTGGCGCGCGAAATCGAAGCCGCCGGCGGCGTCGCCAAAGAGTTCAACACCATCGCCGTGGATGACGGCATCGCCATGGGCCACGGCGGCATGCTCTACTCCCTGCCATCGAGGGAGCTGATCGCCGACTCGGTGGAGTACATGGTCAACGCCCACTGCGCCGACGCCATGGTCTGCATCTCCAACTGCGACAAGATCACCCCGGGGATGCTGATGGCCGCCCTGCGCATCAACATTCCGGTGATCTTCGTCTCCGGCGGCCCGATGGAAGCGGGCAAGACCAAGCTCTCCGACCAGATCATCAAGCTGGATCTGGTGGACGCCATGATCCAGGGCGCCGACCCCAAGGTGTCGGACGCCCAGAGCGAACAGGTGGAGCGCAGTGCCTGCCCCACCTGCGGCTCCTGCTCCGGCATGTTCACCGCCAACTCCATGAACTGCCTGACCGAGGCGCTGGGCCTCTCCCAGCCGGGCAACGGCTCGCTGCTGGCGACCCACAGCGACCGCGAGCAGCTGTTCAAGCTGGCGGGCCAGCGCATCGTGACCCTGGCCAAGCGCTGGTATGAGCAGGACGATGCCTCGGCGCTGCCGCGCAACATCGCCACCAAGGCTGCGTTCGAGAATGCCATGGCACTCGACATCGCCATGGGCGGTTCCACCAATACCGTGCTGCACCTGCTGGCGGCGGCGCAGGAGGCGGGCGTTGACTTCACCATGGCCGATATCGACCGTATGTCGCGCAAGGTGCCGCAACTGTGCAAGGTGGCACCCTCCACCCAGAAGTACCATATGGAAGATGTACACCGCGCCGGTGGCGTGGTCGCCATTCTGGGTCAGCTGGAGAAAGCGGGTCTGGTGCATGGGGATACTCGCACCGTGCTGGGTTGCTCCCTCGTCGAACAGCTCGATGAATATGATGTCAGCCGCCAGCCGAGTCAGGAGGTGGTGGACTTCTACCGCGCTGGCCCGGCCGGGATCCGCACCACCAAGGCGTTCAGTCAGGATTGCCGCTGGCCGGAGCTGGATCTGGACCGCGCCGAAGGCTGCATCCGCTCGCTGGACAACGCCTACAGCCAGGAGGGCGGCCTCGCCGTGCTCTCCGGTAACCTCGCGGTCAATGGCGCCATCGTCAAGACCGCAGGAGTGGATGAGGAGAACCTCACCTTCCGTGGCCCAGCCCGGGTGTTCGAGAGTCAGGAGAGCGCGGTGAGCGGCATTCTGGATGGCACAGTGAAAGCGGGCGAGGTAGTGGTGATCCGCTACGAAGGGCCGAAAGGGGGCCCAGGCATGCAGGAGATGCTCTACCCCACCACCTATCTGAAATCCATGGGCCTCGGCAAGGCGTGTGCCCTGATCACCGATGGCCGTTTCTCCGGCGGTACTTCGGGTCTCTCCATCGGCCACGTTTCGCCGGAGGCCGCTTCCGGTGGCACCATAGGTCTGGTGGAGGATGGCGACATCATCAGCATCAATATCCCGGCCCGCAGCATGGTGCTGGAGGTGGCCGACAGCGTGCTGGCTGCCCGCCGCGTCGCCGTGGAAGCCCGTGGCTGGAAGCCGCTCGATCGTCAGCGTCAGGTCTCCTTTGCCCTGCGCGCCTACGCCATGTTCGCCACCAGCGCCGATAAAGGCGCGGTGCGCGATCGCTCGATGCTGGGGGAATAAATCATGGTCTCTGCGGCGGATTATCTACGCAAGGTGTTGCTCTCCCCCGTCTATGAGGCGGCGCGGGTGACCCCTTTGCAAACCCTGAAGAAACTCTCCGAGCGGCTCGGCAATCATGTCAGCCTGAAGCGGGAGGATCTGCAACCGGTCCACTCCTTCAAGCTGCGCGGCGCCTACCACAAGATCGCCACCCTGACCGAGGAGCAGAAAGCACGCGGCGTTATCGCCGCCTCTGCCGGCAACCACGCCCAGGGGGTCGCCCTGTCGGCCGCCAAGCTTGGTATTAAAGCGATCATCGTGATGCCCAAGACCACGCCGGACATCAAGATCGATGCGGTGCGCCGGCAGGGCGGCAACGTCATGCTGTTCGGCAACAGCTTCGACGAGGCCTACGGCGAGAGTCGCCGCCTCGCCACGCTTGAGGGCTACACCCTGATCCCGCCGTTTGACGACGTCGAGGTGATCGCCGGGCAGGGCACCATCGGCAAGGAGCTGCTGGATCAGGACATTCACCTCACCCACGTGTTCGTGCCGGTGGGGGGCGGCGGACTGGCCGCCGGGGTAGCGGTCTATATCAAGCAGCTGCTGCCGGATGTGAAGGTGATCGGGGTGGAGGCTGAGGGCTCCGCCTGCCTCAAGGCCGCGCTGGCGGCCGGTGAGCCGGTCAATCTGGAGCGGGTCTCGCTGTTTGCCGACGGGGTGGCGGTCAAGCGCATCGGCGAGGAGACCTTCCGCCTGTGCAACCAGTATCTGGACGAGGTAGTGACCGTCTCCAACGACCAGATCTGCGCCGCACTGAAAGATATCTTCGACGACTGCCGTGCTATCGCCGAGCCGTCGGGGGCCCTGTCGCTGGCGGGCCTCAAGGCCTACAGCGAGCGGGAGCAGGTCAGGGGTGGCCGGATGGCGGCCATTCTGTCCGGCGCCAACGTCAACTTCCACAGCCTGCGCTACGTGTCGGAGCGCTGCGAGATCGGCGAGAAGCGTGAGGGTATGCTGGCGGTGACCATCCCCGAGCGCAAGGGGGCCTTCCTCGACTTCTGCCGTCAGCTCGGGCCCCGCATGGTGACCGAGTTCAACTATCGCTACGCCGATGCCGAGCAGGCCTCGCTGTTCGTCTCGGTGCGCCTCACCGGCGGTGACGAGGAGCTCGGCCAGATCATCGATCAGCTCGGCGGCAGCGGCTACCCGGTGGTCAACATGACCGAGAGCGAGCTGGCCAAGAATCATGTGCGCTACATGATTGGCGGCCGCCCGGCCCGGCCCCTCGGTGAACGGCTCTATAGCTTCAAGTTTCCGGAGCAGCCTGGCGCTTTGATGCGCTTTCTCGAGACCCTCGGCTGTCGCTGGAACATCAGCCTGTTCCACTACCGCAACCACGGTGCCGACTACGGTCGGGTGCTCTGTGCGTTCGAGCTGCCGGACGAGGACGTAGCCGCCTTCCACGACTACCTGCACGAGATTGGCTACGGCTGGAAAGAGGTGAGCGATGACCCCGCCTACCGACTGTTTCTGGCCAGTTGAGCGAGATTGTTCAACAACAAATCTAAAGGGAGGCGCTATACCTCCCTTGTTTTTAAAATAACCAACAAGTAATGTTTTTATCAAAATAACCAAGCGTCATGGAATGACGCTTGGTTATATATAATTCCCCTATAATACCTTTCCACCTATTTCCTAAGATGTCGTTATTTTGACTCTCTTGCTCAGACTAGACGACCACTCTAGGTCTAACAATCGGAAAGGTTGTGTGAATCATCGCGTGGTAAATGTAACTGCATCATAAATAGGACAAGAATGTTTGATAAATTGAAGTCGATAGGGTGTTTTTTAAACAATGACCATGGTGTTGAAGTATCCACCGAGCTTTACAATAAAACAAATGGTTTAAATGATGATTTCTTAAGTTGTCTCAATGAGAGCATAATTCCTAACCTTTCCAAACTATCACAAACTCATGATGTGAGTGTGAAAACAGAAAATGGAGATAGTGCAAAGGTTAAATTTTATGTGGATGGCGATTGGTTGTTTTTGCTTGAGTTTTTGCAATCAGGCAAATTCAACGCCATTTTTTCTATAAGAAATAAAATAATAACTAAATTTCCTGGATTGGATAAGTTTCCCATGAAAGTCCCCTTTGGACAATCAAAGAAAGGTGGGTACTATGAATTCAAAACGACTAGTGCAGAAGATATCAAGCATGCATTTGAAATACATAGTGAAATTATAAACCACCACCCCAGCATGCTATTGTCTGACGGGGAGGGCAATAAATCATCAGGCCGTGATGCTGATCATAAGTTGACAACCAAGAATCAAATACTATTTGGTCCTCCTGGGACAGGCAAAACCTATAACACAGTAGCAGAAGCGCTCGATATTATTGAGCCAGGGATTGTTGAGCATAACATTGATGACCGCGATGAATTGCAGGACCGGTTTGGTGAACTGGTCGCTGAGCAGCGCATCCAATTTGTCACCTTCCACCAAAGTTTCAGTTACGAAGATTTTATCGAAGGTATCAAGGCGGAGAGTCAGGATGGTGTACTGCACTATCGGGTGGTTGATGGTCTGTTCAAACAGATCTGCCAGCGGGCTGAAGCGGATCCCGAAAATCCCTATGTGCTGATTATCGACGAGATCAACCGGGGCAATATTTCCCGTATATTTGGTGAGTTGATCACTCTGCTGGAGCCGTCCAAGCGCCTGGGTGCCGAAGAGGAGCTTAAAGTAGTTCTCCCCTACTCGAAGAAGCCTTTTGGTGTGCCCAACAACCTCTATCTGATCGGTACCATGAATACGGCAGATCGCTCGCTGGCTGGCCTGGATTTGGCGTTGCGTCGCCGCTTCTTCTTTAAAGAGATGCCGCCCCGTCCCGACTTGCTCGACACTCTGTATGTGGAGGGGATCCAGATCGGTGAATTGCTGCGGACCATCAACCGTCGCATTACTGCCTTGCTGGGCCGTGACTATTGTCTGGGGCATGCCCTCTTTATGCCCCTGCAAAAGGATCCCAACCTGCCACACCTAGGGCGGATTTTCCAAAAACAGGTGCTGCCCTTGCTGCAGGAGTACTTCTTCGAGGATTGGCAGAAGATAGCCCTGGTGCTGAATGACCATCGCAAGTCCAGGAGTGACCGTTTTGTGACTCAGGATGAGGATCTCGATCTGCAGAAGCTATTCGGTGAAGAGGCTGAACTGGGCAACTTGCCCACCGGCTGGAAGATTAAACCGGAAGGGGATGCCGTCTGGTCACTCGCTCCAGCATACGCCGGAATAATATAATCATAGTAAGAACCTGTTGCTATTTTATACACAGAGAATTCATATGAAAGTTGAAGATATTTTAACCAACAACAGATTGGAAAAGCTATATCTGCAATGGCCAGAGGTTACCAAGAAACTATTTTCAGAGTTTATTGATATCTTTAACGATATTTTTCCGATCTATGATGCTTTTGTTGTGAATAGTCCCTCGACCCCTCTCCGATTTGGGGTGAAAGAGCCGAGTCTAAACCACAAAGGAAAAGTCTTGGTTCGGGTTTTATTTAAAAGCCGCACCTTTGGTATAAAAGTAAATAAAAACGTATGTTCATCTTTTACTCCCAGCTTCGAACAGATGAGAGAAGTGAATGGAAAGTTAATGGTTGATGCTATCAGTGACGAAAGCACGTTGGAAAATGTTTCAGCATTTCTTCGCCAGCTGTGTCAAGCGACAGATTTTATTTTCCCGTCAGGTCGCAAAGGATATGTGCCATCCGACTATCAGAAAAGTGAAGATCCTGATGATGATGTGAACATTGCACCTCAAGGAATAAGTGGTGTAACACAAGCTATAAATCAGATCCTGTTTGGTCCTCCAGGGACAGGTAAAACCTATAACACAGTGGCAGAAGCGCTCGATATTATTGAGCCAGGGATTGTTGAGCATAACATTGATGACCGCGATGAATTGCAGGACCGGTTTGGTGAACTGGTCGCTGAGCAGCGCATCCAATTTGTCACCTTCCACCAAAGTTTCAGTTACGAAGATTTTATCGAAGGTATCAAGGCGGAGAGTCAGGATGGTGTACTGCACTATCGGGTGGTTGATGGTCTGTTCAAACAGATCTGCCAGCGGGCTGAAGCGGATCCCGAAAATCCCTATGTGCTGATTATCGACGAGATCAACCGGGGCAATATTTCCCGTATATTTGGTGAGTTGATCACTCTGCTGGAGCCGTCCAAGCGCCTGGGTGCCGAAGAGGAGCTTAAAGTAGTTCTCCCCTACTCGAAGAAGCCTTTTGGTGTGCCCAACAACCTCTATCTGATCGGTACCATGAATACGGCAGATCGCTCGCTGGCTGGCCTGGATTTGGCGTTGCGTCGCCGCTTCTTCTTTAAAGAGATGCCGCCCCGTCCCGACTTGCTCGACACTCTGTATGTGGAGGGGATCCAGATCGGTGAATTGCTGCGGACCATCAACCGTCGCATTACTGCCTTGCTGGGCCGTGACTATTGTCTGGGGCATGCCCTCTTTATGCCCCTGCAAAAGGATCCCAACCTGCCACACCTAGGGCGGATTTTCCAAAAACAGGTGCTGCCCTTGCTGCAGGAGTACTTCTTCGAGGATTGGCAGAAGATAGCCCTGGTGCTGAATGACCATCGCAAGTCCAGGAGTGACCGTTTTGTGACTCAGGATGAGGATCTCGATCTGCAGAAGCTATTCGGTGAAGAGGCTGAACTGGGCAACTTGCCCGCTGGCTGGAAGATTAAACCGGAAGGGGATGTGGTCTGGTTTCAAGCGGGTGCCTATATGGGCATTACGGCTCACAACTGGCGCAAGGTTGAGCAATCGGTAGAGGTGGGGAGCGCGCAGTGAAAGGTCACGTCATCGTCCGTGAATACGCTCGTCTGACCTGTGAGCCGCTGGATACTCCTTCACTGGACCGCGCCCATATCAGCCGCTCGGCGTTTATGTGGCTGTGCGAGCTGGCGGGACAATTTAGCAAGCAGGGGGCGCCCATGCTCCATCTGGATGGGCGCCAGTGGCTTCGTCTTGACAGCTATGTGGGGGTGTTGGAGTCGCCCTGTGGCCAGATCATCGAGATCCTGCCCAAGACCCATGATGCGGCGCCGGATGAAAATATGGCGAGCGAGGTAAGCCGTAGCCGACGCATGCTCAAGAAGATGCTGGCCAGCGCGATGGATCTTCCTCTGCGCGAGGCAGAAGAGGCCGGTCTCGAGCTGGGTGAAGGTTCCTTGAGCGAGTGGGTGATGGGGCGATTTCTCTCCGAGCTGGAGCATCTGGTCAGGCACGGGCTGCGCTTTGATTATGTGCAGGTCGAAGAGGAGGCTCCATTTCTGCGTGGGCAACTGGATATGGCGAGGCAACTGCGCCAACCCGCCGGGCGACAGCATAAATTCCGGATCCGCCACGACCTGTTCCAACCAGAGAGCGCAGAGCACAGATTGATCCGCCTTGCGCTCGATCTGGTCTGCAAAGCAACCAGAGTGGCGCATAGCTGGCGGTTGTCCTACGAGTTACAAGGCATGCTCCATGAGTTGCAGCCATCCCGCGAAATAGAGCGAGATCTGCGAGCCTGGCGCACCGACCGCTTGATGGCTCGTTATCAAGCCATCAAGCCCTGGTGCGAATTGATTCTGCAGCGACAGATGCCTATGGCGCTCCACGGGCAGTGGCGAGGACTCAGCCTGCTCTATCCCATGGAGCGACTATTTGAGGCTTATGTTGCTCGCCAACTGAGGCGTCAGCTCCCCTCAGGTCTTGGCCTGAAAACTCAATCGAGCGCTGAATATCTTTGCCACTATGGTCAACTGGGTCATGCTGAGGGAGCCATGTTCCAGCTCAAGCCGGATTTGCTGCTTGAAGGGCACGCCAGTCTGCGGGTTATGGATACCAAGTGGAAACGGCTCGAGCAGGATAATCGTCGAGACAAGTTCGGCCTTGGCCAGCAAGATTTTTATCAAATGCTGGCCTATGGGCAGACCTATCAGAAAGGGGTGGGAGATATGCTCCTTATTTACCCCAAATGGCGTGGGCTGAACCGGGTCATTGGACCATTCTTGCTGGCGAATGCGGCCAGGCAGCCTTTGCGGCTTTGGGCCGTACCGTTTGACCTGGATTCCGGGCAGATGCACCTTCCCGATGAGATAAGTTGGTCGTCACAGCGTCCAGTGGCCAGCTAGCTGTGTGCAGAATAATTGGCCAGCCCTTTACGCAGGCTGGCCAGCATGGTGTCGCGCAAGTCGGGCGGAGATATCACCTCGCTGATATCGGCAATAGACATCAGCCACCAGCGCAACTCTTCCGTGTCATTGACGGTGGCATGGATGATGAAATGGTATGAGCCGTCTGGTTCGATGCGCTGGTTTTCACTTAGCCAGCTCTCTTGCAGGTGATACCCCTTGATATAATCAACTCGCAATGCCAGCTCAATGCTGCGATGGCGGGCGAAGGCCAGGTTCCCCTTGGCCAGATAGTCGGTAAGACTAAATCCTGGGGGCGTGGTGACTGGCTTATCAATGATCTCGATCCGGATTGCTCTATGGAGGGCAAAGTTTCGATATTCCCCGTTATCTACCAGCGTTGCGATGAGATAGAGGGTTGACCCCTTGGTTACCAAGGCAAGAGGATTAACCAGATAATGCTTGGCCGCGTTTGGCGGGCGGGGGGTATATTCGATATCGATAACCCGCTTTTCCAGCAGCGCCTGTTCGACACCTTCCAGCACAAGTGTATTCACTTTGGGTGGACATAACTGAAAACCTGCCGGATGGGAGGCAATGCAGTTGGGCCACATCGCCAGCTTCTCGTGGGAATTGGCGAGCCGCTGTTCCGCTTGGGCAAAGAAATCGGCCAGATTACCTTGTAACTGGCGTGGCAACAGCCCCTGCAGGTGTTGCTTGGCCATACAAAGTGCCAAGGCTGTACTGGGTGTCATATCCAGCCAACCTTTACTGCCTTGTTTGCGTGACCAGCGATACGGACGCACTGTCTCATCGCTGAGGATGCTATGACGGCAGCTCAGGCTCTCCAGGTCGCGCTGCACTTTGCGCAGGGTGACATCAAAGCCATCGCGCTCCAGTTTGAGTACGATTTCTGTCGTAGAAATTGATTGGGGTTCGTAAGGCAGATAGCTAAGGATAGCGAAATGGCGTTGGGTCTGGATATCGGACATGGCAATGGAGTCAGAGCCTATTGAAGAGGGGGCATACTAGCCCCCGGCTTTAGTCTGACTCAAGTGACACGTTGATATTTTCTGAACCAGAGCCAAGTTTGTTGCCAGAACAAGCTGTTGTTAGGTCTGATGTCATTTAACTCTTACGATTCCACCACGATGATCGACCTGAATACGCACCAATTTTCGGCAATTGCGACACTGGCCGACACCGGTACCATTACGTGCTACGGAGGTGGAAACTGTGGTTGTCGTACCACAATGTGGGCAGAGGATGGTGAAGTAATGACTCATAGAACTCTCCTGCTAACTTTGTTGCTGTGATGTGTGCAACGTTATAAACGGGAGTTGCGTCACTCAGAGTTGTTGCGGCAAGCGTCACCGGATGACGTCAGTGTGTTATTCAATAACTGCCAGCCGATTAACCCGGAATGCTCCCATGCTGATGTTGATTACCGAGTCGCCGCCAATAGGTGTTGAGCCTGAAGGCATCCTTTATCGCACTCCGGATGAGTTGGCACATACAGATGCCAATACCCCTGTTGCTGTAGTGATTGACCTAGCTTCTCCCTCTCTCGCCTTTTTGGAATGGGTGGCAAACCGCACCAGGATTACTATCTGGTTATCCCCCTCGTTTCTGCCCTCGGAACACCAGTCACAGCTACATGCTCCTGGGGTTGATGGGGTGGCTGTTATCAATTGGTTGTATGGCTGGATGGCACCGGATGATTACTTGCAACCAGATCAATGTCATGAGGTTCAGACATTATTGCAGTCTCATCGTTATGGTTGGTTGTTGGCGCAGAATGATTTGCCGCGCCATGCCGCGTCTCTGCAAGGAATTGATTACTCACTGAAGATTGCTTCAGAGGAGGAATGCATGGGGATGACGTTAGGGGATTTTGAGAGCCAGTATCAGCAACTTAAAACATTGCTGGCACCCAAGGTGTTACACAATGCCTTGTTTAACTACTTACCGCAGGAAAGTTGCTTATTGCTGTCGAGGCATCCACGTCATGTCTTGCTCTGATAAAGCTAAAAAGCAGCGATTGGCGAGACTATGCAATCTCGGGATTGAATTCTATTACGGGGTCGGGTCGTCATGTGAGCGTAAACAGATCGATAAAAACCACGCTCGCCAATTGTGGCTACAGGGGGCGAGCGAAGGCTGTGCCGATGCCATGAATATGTTGGCGGGCACCAGTGAACACCCGATGGAAGGCCGCTACTGGTATGAGGCCGCTGCGCGGCAGGGAAGCGTAATCGCTATGTGTGCCCTGGGCGATATCCACTCTCTGGCGGGAGAGTGGGAGCAGGCAAACGCCTGTTTTCTGCAGGCAGCACAATTCGGGTCAGATAGTGCGATGTATTCTCTGGCTTTCAACATCCAGCATGGGCGGGGGTACCGTCAGGATGAGAAGTTGGCGATGTATTGGTATCGCCGGGCGGCAACCAGGGGGCATACATGGGCTATCTACTGCCTTGCCAGATTGCTTGAGTCCGGATCGCCGACAGAGCAGAAGGCATCTCGTGAATGGCTCAAGAAAGGTGTTAGTTTGCGGCATAAGGCGAGTGTCATGTGTTTTGCTTTACTGGAAGCCAAGAAGGGTAAGCGGGGGATTCAATGGTTAGAGATGGCATGTGTGATGCGGCATGTAACGGCAATTTCCTGGCTGGTTCGAGAAGTTGAGCAGGGAAGGCTTGCCCTAAGGGGGGACGTGACTTGCTGCCAGCTACGTACCTTGATTAGCGAGCTGTCATCCTTGCCTGATGACCTGTTGCCTGAAGAGCGATGTTTCTTGCCCTCAGATTATTGGGCCGAGATCACCCCCATGATTGATGAACAGTTGCCAGCTTGGCCGTTGGTACAAAACAGACCACTTTCCATACACCTGCCGCTCTCAAGCTGTTGGATGAAGATATAGTTAGCGACTACCTGCGTGAACTTGGTTGCGTTTGGAAAGAAGTGAACGACGCCCCTGCCTACCGACTGTTCCTGGCCAGTTGATGGTGCGATGAGGAGAGAGGGAGGCGTTGGCCTCCCTCAGTTTTTAGGCTGCAACTGGCCATTTTTGTCTTAGCCATTGAAATCCATGAGCCAGCACCATCAGTAGCAGGGTTCCGGGTAGTACCGTTTGCCACAGGAAGGCTGGCTCTTGTCCTGTCATCAGGATCAGTAAGGGATTGGCGCCCGCTGGAGGGTGGAGGATATTCAGTCCCTGCATCAGGGCGATGGCCAGCCCGGTTGCCAGCGCCATCTGCACTTCTGCGGGGAGGGGAAGCATGCCGATCACCAGTCCGACGCAGGCCGTCAGCAGGTGACCGCCCAGCACGTTTTTGGGGCGCGCCAGCGGACTATCTGGCAGGGAAAACAACAACACACAGCTGGCCCCGAAAGGTGCCATGACTAGCGCGACATGCCAGCTCAGATTGAGCCATCCCAATATGCCGATGGTGAGTGCGGCGCCCACGCCTGCCCATAACGGGCCATACCATTTTGTCATCATGCTTTCCTCTTGGTTTGCCAGAACTGATTAGGCACATTAGGTAGACAGATCGGTGTACTTCAAGAGGCAAATCATGAGTGAGAAGCGTCAACAACTGGTGGCGACGGCCTACCGTCTGTTCAACCGTCATGGCTTTCATGCCACCGGCATAGATCGCATCTGGGCCGAGGCGGGGAGTACCAAGCGCACCCTCTATCGCCACTTCCCGACCAAGGATGCCTTGATTGAGGAGGTGCTGCTCGCTCGTGACCGGGAGTTTTTCGCCTTGCTTGACCAGCGGCTGGCCGGTGTGAGCGGACGTGAAGCTCGCCTGCAGGCGCTGTTTGACGGCTTTGCAGAGTGGTTTGGCCGCTCTGATTTCTATGGCTGCAACTTTATCAACGCCAGTGCCGAGTTTGCAGACCCGCGCCATCCGGTGCGCAAGCTGGTGATGGCCCACAAGCAGGCGTTACTAGGCTGGGTGATAAACCAGCTCAACTGTTCTCTGGCACAGGCCACCGAGCTTTGCCTGTTGCTGGAGGGGGCGATCGTGATGGCTCACAGCTATCAGCAGCCACTGGCGCTGGAGCAGGCCAGAATGCTGGCAAAGACCATTTTGACCGACGATACCGCGATAATGCAGGCCGCTTCACACTCCTGAACTGCTGGTCATTTGAGGCTGCGTTCGGATGGGATACCCTGAATAGCGGAGAGGCCGCCTGACGGCTTCACACAGGGAAGAGTGCGCACTCAGGCGCCCATAACGACTTATTGCAGAGGCGAAAATATGAATAAATCCATGCTTGCCGTATTGGTCAGTGGTTTGCTGGCGGCCGGAGCCGTGCAGGCTGCCGCTCAGGACAATACCTGGTATGTCGGTGGCAAGGCCGGTTGGTCCAATTACTATGGCGTTGACCACAACCAGTATGCCGAGTCGATTGCCCAGACGTTGGGTAATACCAGCGAGAACACGGATGATCTGGGTCTGGGCCTGTTCGCCGGTTACCAGCTCAACCCCAACCTGGGTTTCGAGCTGGGTTATGACTGGCTTGGCAAATACGACACCACTTCGGGCACTGGCGCCAATACCCTCAAGACCGAAGCCAAGAGCCAGATGATTCAGGCCACCATGAAGATCAGCTTCCCGGCAACGAATGTGCTCGATCTTTATGGCCGACTGGGCGGTGCCTATGCCTGGACGGATAGCGAGATCAGCTTCGCCAATACCAGCGAGACCGGCAAAAAGCATGGCGCCGCCTTCGTTGGTGCGCTGGGTGCCGAATATGCCATCGATCGTGACTGGGCCGCCCGTCTGGAGTACCAGTACACCACGCCTCTGGGAGATGCCTCTCTCGATCGCTCCGGTATCGAGATGGATAACGGCCTGATCTCGTTCGGGATGCTCTATCGCTTCGGTCAGCAAGGTGGCGAGGTCGCTGCACCGGCGCCCGCTCCGGCAGCCGAACCGGCACCTGTAGCCGTGGTTGAGCCCAAGACCTTCAGTCTGAGTTCCGATGTGCTGTTCGAGTTCAACAAGGCGACCCTGAAACCGGCTGCCAATCAGGCGCTCGATGCCCTGTTCAGCCAGATTGTGGCGGCCAATCCGAAAGATGGCGTCGCAACTGTCATCGGTTATACCGACCGCATCGGTTCCGACAACTACAACCTGGCGCTATCCGAGAAGCGGGCCCAGAGCGTGGCCAGCTATCTGGTATCCAAAGGCTTGTATGCCGACAAGGTACGGGTCGAGGGGCGTGGCAAGGCCAATCCGGTCACTGGCAACAGCTGTGCCAGCCGCTCCAAGCAAGAGCTGATCGCCTGTCTGGCACCGGATCGTCGGGTGGAAATTCATCTGGAAGGGGTCTCCCAGCCTGTCCAATAAGCAGAGCGACGGGAGCGATAAATGTAAAAACGGGAGGCTTGGCCTCCCGTTTCTTATGGGGTGTTTACGATATCGAGCCTCAGAGCCCGAACAACGGGCGCAGGCGAATGCCGATCAGGCTGCCAGCGAGGGCCATCAGCATCCAGACCCAGCCGTGCAGGCTGCCAGAGGCGGTGCCATCGAAGAAGCCGCCGAGGTTGCAGGCGGCGTACATGGCGCCCATCCCCATCAACAGGCCGCCGATGATGGAGGCCAGACTGTTGCCGATCCGCATCGGGGCGAAGTTGCCGCCACCGCTCAAACAGCGCGCCAGCATGGCCCCCAGAATACCGAGCCAGAACATGCCGACCATGGGGTTGATAAAGAGTGGCTGTGCCAGCTTGGGGTTGCCCTCGAACAGGCCAAACAGGGAGGCGCCGCGCAGCGCCATGTCATAGACGGCGCCGGTGATGGTCCAGGCCGAGCCGTGCAGAGCGACGACAGTGGAGTTGAGTATGGCGATGATGATGCCGCCGGTCAGCACGGTGAAGCGGCCATCGCGCCAGAACAGATTGCCGCCGCTGAAGAGGGGCTTGAGCTCGCCGGTACGCTTGAGTTCGCTCTTGCGAAACAGCAGGAACAGCGCGGCGACCAGCGCCAGGTTGAGCAGCATGCCGCTCCAGATATTGCCGGTCAAATCCTTGGCCAGCACCACATGGCTGGAGAAGGTGGCCTCCAGCTCGGGACGGAACTGGTTGCTGATGAGGGTGCCGATGCCGTAGCAGGTCAGCACCAGCCAGAAGCGGGGTTGCCCCTCGCCGCAGCAATAAAGAGTGCCGGTGGCGCAGACGCCTGCCAGCTGCATGCCGATGCCGAACAGGAAGGCACCGACGATGAAGGGAATGCCGATAGCCATCACGTTGCCCACCATGGCATCGCCAAACAGGGCGTGACTAAAGGAGAGGAAGGTGGTGAACAGCAGAATTTCGATGGCGATGGTGAGCAGGTGAACCCGCACATAGTAGCTGTTGCGCTTGGTCAGCATTTCGCGCCAACCGAATACGATGCCGAAGCGGCTGAAGGAGAGGGTGAAGCCGAAGCCGAATCCGATCAGGGCCATCAAAGCCCATTTCATACCAAAGGTGTTGCCGAGCCAGAGTAACGCTCCCCCCGCGATTGCCACGATGGGGAGCGACCATTTTCGATTCATGTCAGTTGATCCTTGCAGTTGGTTTTCAGAGGGGCGGATCCTATTCCCTCGTGGAGTCTAATGCTACCCATTTAACCAATGCAGAGAAAAAGGGGGGGCGCTGGCTCCCGTCAGCGCCGGGGATCAATGGCGGGTGGTGTCGAGATGGAAGTGGTGAGTCTGTCTGGTCAGGATGCGGGCGTGCTGGGCGACCATGGTCGCCTCTTCGGCGGCCTGACTGGCGCTCTGGTTGGCCTCGGCCGCCAACCGCGACATCTCCCCGACCTGATGGTGGATCCCTTGCACCAGCCGGGTCTCATCGCTCATCAACTGATCGACCTGAGCGATGCGCTGATTGATCTCCTCGCAGCTCTGCGCGATCCGGGCGACGCTTTGGCGCGCTTTCATCGTGTGAGTGACCGCCTGTTCGACCCGGGCCAGCTCGGTATCCATCTCGCTGGCGGCGCGCCGGCTGACATCCTGGATCTTGCCGATGATAGTGTTGATCTCGGTGGTGGCACTGCCGGTGCGGGTCGCCAGCGAGCGCACTTCATCGGCCACCACGGCAAAACCGCGCCCCTGTTCACCTGCCCGCGCCGCTTCAATGGCGGCGTTCAGCGCCAGCAGATTGGTCTGCTCCGCAATATCGTGAATGGCGCCCGCCAGCCCGGCAATCTGCTGCGAGAGGCCAGCCAGATCCGAAATGGTATGGGAGACCTGCTTCACTCCCGTGACTTGTTCCCCGATCACCTGTTCCACAGTGTGGATGGCGATCGTCGCCTCTTGTGCCCGCTCTGCTGACTGCAGGGTTTGCTCCCCTACCTGATGCAGCTGGCTACCCGCCTGTTCAATGGAGTGGGTGAGCTGTTCGATGGCCTGTTCGATATGGTGGGCCGCCCCGACCTGAGCCTGACTGTCATCGGTGTGCCGTTGTGCCATGGTGGTCAGGCTGGTGGCGCGATCATCCAGCGTACTGGCGCTGCGCTGCAGGGACTCCACCAGGGTTGCCAGCTGGTCACGCATGGCCCCGATCTGGCGGATCAGCTCGCCGATGGCATCGAGGCCCGGCTCCGGCATGGGGCGGTTCAACTCCCCTTCGGCGATGGCGGCGGTGGCCTTGCCAGCGGCCAGCAGCCGCTGTTGGGTGGGGCGTCCCAGCCAGAAGATGAGCCCAGCCCCCAGCAGTGCGGCGCACAACAGCAGGCCGTAGCAGAGTCGGGTGGTGTTGGCGAGATGGGCCATCTGCTCGGCTGCATACTCGTTGCCGCGGATGACGGTGGCGTCCACCCCTAGCCGGTGGGCGTTATAGAGGGTGTGCAGGCGCGTCGCAATCGTGCCCGCCTGTGCCAGATCCCCCGCCTTTATGGCGGGGACAAACCTGTCGTTGAGCAACTGCCAGAACAGCTCCCCCTGCACTTTTTGCTCCCCCAGCAGCAGCTCCCTGAGGGGCTCGTTCAGGCTGCTCTCTTGCCAGAAGCGGTTGCGGCTCTCGAACTCTTGCTGCAGCCGGGCGAGGGTTTGCAGCAGGGCCTCCCGCTCCTCCGGTTTGGCATGGAGCAAGGTGTAGACCTGCAACTGGGATTCGATGAGGTAGAGAGGCGGCGGCAGAATATCGGCTACCACATCCTTCCCCTGTCCCATCTGGTCGGCAGCGCTCCGGACCGAATAAAGCCCGAAAAAGCTGATGGAGACCAGCGTGATAATGACCATGATCCCCAGAACCTGACCAAAAAGCAGGGATCTGTCGTGAATGTGCTTGAGCATGTTGCCTCCATTCGGCTCCGTTCATGGATAGCATAGCTCTCTGGCGGGATAGTGAGACTCGGATGTGGTCTGTTGATGGCGAGTCGGCTCTGGAGAAGGGGAAGTCGCAGTCTGAAGGTCACTGGTGGCACGAAAAAGAACCCCGGCTGATGAGCCGGGGTCGATGGTGGTGAGGCGGTGTCAGGTCCGGCTTGGCGCGGCTTTGCCGCTGCGCAGCCCATCCAGACTGAACAGTACCAGCGCGCTCCAGATGCAGGCGAAGGTGAGCAGTTTGTCCATCGCCAGCGCTTCCCCATAGAGGGTGACTGCGAGGATAAACATCAGGCTGGGGCCTATGTACTGGAAGAAGCCCAGGGTGGAGAGCTTGAGCCTGGTTGCGGCGGCGGTGAAGCAAAGCAGGGGGGCCGTGGTGACGGCGCCTGCGGCGATCAGCAGCAGGTTGAGGTGCCAGTCGTTCTGGGTGAGATGGCTGGTGGGGCTGTCGGCAAAGCCCCACAGATAGATGGCCGCTGGCGGCAGCATGATCATGGTTTCGATCAGCAGACCGGTGAGGGCATCGAGGGCCAGTTTTTTGCGCACCAGCCCATAGATGGCAAAACTCGACGCCAGCACCAGCGCAATCCAGGGCAAGGAGCCAAAGGCGATAAGCTGGATCGCCACCCCGGCAAAGGCCAGCGCCACCGCCCACCACTGCAGGCGGCGCAGCTTCTCGCTCAGAAACACCATCCCCAGCAGCACGTTGAACAGCGGGTTGATGTAGTAGCCGAGGCTGGCATCCAGCATATGGCCGTTGTTGATGGCCCAGATGAACAGCAACCAGTTGCCGCCGACGGTGACCGAGGTAAACGCCAGGGTGAGCAACACTTTTGGCTGGCGCAGCACCGCCTGCACCTTGTGCCACTGGCGCCCTGCCAGGGTCAGTACCATCAGCAGCACGCAGGACCAGATCATCCGGTGGGTCAGGATCTCAGCGGCCGGAACGGCAGAGATGGTCTTGAAATAGATGGGGGCTATGCCCCAAAGGGTATAGGCGCACAGGGCGTAGATGACGCCCTGACGCTGGATCTGTTGCGGCATGCGGATGACCTTTACTGAAGCGTTGGATGCGGGAAAACATCGCAAAAAATCAGTGTAGCGATCCTTTTGCGGGGAAAGAAGCGAATAAACGAAGTTTGAGGGATAGGAGGAGTGTGGCTGGCCGGTTAGCCTTTACCGCGGCGGATCTTGTCGACGTCCATCAACAGCCACAACATCAGGGCGATGGCGGAGATCCAGGGGCCCCAGGTCACGTAGGCCTCGCCGTGCCCCAGCACGAAGAACAGCAGGGGCAAACCGATCACCAGAAAAAGTACGCTTCCCAGAAAAAATAGCATTTTTGTCTTTATATTTAACATGTTGGCTTTTTTATCATTATAAGGATTGAGCCCGGTGATGGAAGGCCAAAAATGCAAAAGGGGGATTTCTCCCCCTTTTGGATCCGATAGTGCTGCTTTGTCGTGTTATTCCAGCTGAATCCAGGTGCTTTTCAGCTCGGTGTACTTCTCCAGCGCATGAAGTGACTTGTCGCGACCGTTGCCGGACTGTTTGAAGCCGCCAAACGGCATGGTCATGTCACCACCGTCCCAGTTGTTGACGAACACGGTACCGGCGCGCAGGGCGCGGGAGCCTTTCACCGCCTTGTTGAGATCCGCCGTCCAGATCGCCGCCGCCAGCCCATAGTCGGTGTCGTTGCCCAGCGCAATGGCCTCTTCCAGGGTATCGAAGCCGGTCACCGCCAGCACAGGGCCGAAGATCTCCTCGCGGAAGATGCGCATCTGCGGGGTCACGTCGTCGAAAATGGTGGGTTCGATATAGAAGCCGCCACTCTCCATATTGGTGCGGTTGCCCCCCAGCAGCAGCTTGGCCCCCTCCTGCTTGCCAATCTCGATATAGCGCAGCACCTGCTCCATCTGGATGTTGTCCACCATGGCGCCGATACGGGTCGCAGGGTCGAGCGGGTTGCTCGAGATCCACTCGCGGGCATGGGCCAGCAGTCGCTCCATAAATTGTGGTTTGATGCTGTTTTGCACCAGAAGGCGAGAGGCGGCGGTACACACTTCGCCCTGGTTGTAGAAGATGGCGCCAGCGGCGCTCTTGGCCGCTGCGTCCAGATCCGGCGCATCCGCCAGTATGATGTTGGGGCTCTTGCCGCCGCACTCCATAAAGGCGCGCTTGAGGTTGGACTTGCCGGAGCACTCCACCAGATGCTTGCCGATTTTGGTGGAGCCGGTGAAGGTGATGCAATCCACGTCCATGTGCATGGCCAATGCCTCACCTACGGTGTGGCCAAAGCCCGGTAGCACGTTGAACACGCCGTCCGGAATACCCGCCTCCTTGGCCAGACTTGCGATACGCAGGGCGGTCAGGGGGGATTTTTCGGAAGGCTTGAGAATGACCGAGTTGCCGGTGGCGAGCGCCGGGCCCAGCTTCCAGCAGGCCATCACCAGCGGGAAGTTCCACGGTACTATGGCGGCAACCACCCCGAGCGCTTCGCGGGTCACCAGTGCCAGGGCGGACTCCTCCACCGGGGCGACCTGATCGTAAATCTTGTCGATCGCTTCGGCGTTCCAGGCGATGCAGTTGGCGGCAGCGGGGGCGTCATAGCCCATGGCATCGCCGATGGGTTTGCCCATATCCAGCGACTCCAGCAGCGCCAGCTCCACCTTGTTGAGGCGCATCAGCTCGGCGAAGCGCTGCATGATCTGCTTGCGCTGTTTCGGCGGCAGGCCGCACCAGCGTTTGTCCTCGAAAGCGGCACGGGCGGCCTGCACCGCCAGTTCGGCATCGGCGGCATCGCAGGCCGCCACCTTGGTCAGCAGCTTGCCGTTGGCCGGGTTGATGCAATCGAAGGTGGCGCCATTGACGGCATCCCGATAGCTGCCGTTGATAAAGGCTTGCGAGGGCAGGGTCAGATGGGCGGCCTTGTGTTGCCACTGGGCCAGGGTCAGGTCACTCATGTTCACTCCTTGAACCGGCAAAAGTCAGTTTCCGCGTATCAATATGCTAAACATCCAGCCGCTTGTAAATCCATCTTGTAACAATTCATTAAACATTGCTCCCCTGCCGATGCGCGTCTGAATGTCAGAAACTGGCGGGGGTGTTGGCCGAGATCAGCACGCACTCCTGTTCGCCACTATTGCGAAAACGGTGGGGGGTGCGGCTGTCGAAGTAGTAGCCATCCCCGGCGCCCAGCAGGTAGATCTGCTCGCCCACGGTCACTTCAACTTCGCCCTTGATGACGATGCCGCACTCTTCACCCTCGTGGCTCAGCATGTCGTCGCCGGTGTCGGCGCCCGGTGGCAGCACCTCCTGCAACATGCCGATGGCGCGGTTGGCGCGGCTGTGCCCGACCAGCCGGTAGCTGATGGGATGCGTGCCGAGATCCGGCATATCGGCGGCGCGGAAGATCACTTCGGTGCCCATTTCAGTCTCTTCGGTGAAGAAGCTGGCCAGCGACATGGGGATGCCTTCCAGCACCTTGCGCAGGGAGGCGACAGAGGGGCTCACCTGATTTTTCTCGATCTGGGAGATAAATCCGTTGGTCACACCGGAGCGCTTGGCCAGCTCGCGCTGGGAGAGGGCCGCCTTGGTGCGAACCGCCTTGAGGCGGTGACCGATATCCATCTATAGACACTCCTTGACTGTTTACTATTATTAAAATTGTGTTAAATATCTTATACCACCCTGCTGATGCGTCTAGCTAGGGGTGGCACCAGACAGGGCGATAACGGGCCCTTTTTTATGGATTCAGGTGTTTAATTTAATAGGCATTGGCCGACAGTTGCTAAACACCTTAAGGATGAGGTGACCATGAAACCGATCAGCGACATCAATACGCCCTCCGACATGTCCGCCTTCTGGATGCCGTTCACCGCCAACCAGCAGTTCAAGGCGGCGCCGCGTATCCTGAAGTCGGCAGAGGGGATGTATTATCACTCAGAGGATGGCCGCAAGATACTGGATGGCACAGCCGGACTCTGGTGTTGCAACGCGGGCCATGGTCGGCGCGAGATTGCCGAGGCGGTCTCCCAGCAGATTTCCCACCTCGATTTTGCCCCCACATTCCAGATGGGCCACCCCCTGCCGTTCGAGCTGGCCAACCGGCTGGTGGAGATCGCCCCCAAGGGGTTTGGCCACGTCTTCTATACCAACTCGGGTTCCGAGTCGGTCGATACCGCGCTCAAAATCGCGCTGGCCTGGCAGCGGGCTCGCGGTCAGGGCACCCGCACCCGGCTGATTGGCCGCGAGCGTGGCTATCACGGGGTTGGTTTTGGCGGTATCTCGGTGGGGGGCATTCCCGGCAACCGCAAGTGGTTCGGCTCCCTGCTGACCGGGGTGGATCATCTGCCTCATACCCTCAACATCGCCAAGAACGCCTTCACCAAAGGGCTGCCCGAGGAGGATGTGGCGCTGGCCGACGAGCTGGAGAAGATCGTCTTCCTGCACGATGCCAGCAATATCGCGGCGGTGATCGTCGAGCCCATCGCTGGCAGTACTGGCGTGCTGATGCCCCCCAAAGGCTACCTCAAGCGGCTGCGGGAGATCTGCACCAAGCACGGCATCCTGCTGATTTTTGACGAGGTGATCACCGGTTTCGGTCGCCTCGGCTCCCCCTTCGCCGCACAGGAGTTCGACGTCATCCCCGACATGATCACTTGCGCCAAGGGGCTGACCAACGGCGCTATCCCCATGGGCGCGGTGCTGGTGCAGAAGCATATCTATGACGACATGATGGCGGCAGGCAAGGGGGCTATCGAGCTGTTCCACGGCTACACCTACTCCGGCCATCCGGTGGCTGCGGCTGCGGGTCTGGCGACCCTCGAGATCTATCGCAACGAGAACCTGCTCAGCCGCGCCGCCGATCTGGCGGGCTACTGGGAGGAGGCGGCCCATTCGCTGAAGGGCTGCAAGCATGTGAAGGATGTGCGCAACTACGGGCTGGTGGCGGGTATCGAGCTGGAGTCCATGCCGGATGCGCCGGGCAAGCGCGCCTATGAGGTGTTCGTGCGCTGCTTCGAGAAGGGGGCATTGATCCGGGTGACCGGCGATATCATCGCCCTGTCGCCGCCCCTCATCATCGAGCGCAGCCAGATCGACGATCTCTTCACCCTGCTGCAGGATGCCCTGCAGGCACAACCCTAACCCATTTGATGGCCCCGCACTGGCGGGGCTTTGCGTTGGTTTGCTCAGCGCATTTACCACATCAGTTATCACGGAGGATACATGACATACAGGGTCAGCAACTTCATCAACGGCCAGCCGCAGGAGAGTCGCAGCGAGCGCCAGGGTGCCATCTTCAATCCCGCCTGCGGCAAGCAGCAGGGGAGCGTGGGGCTTTCCAGCGCCGCCGAGTGTCAGGAGGCGATCGCCATCGCCGAGCGCGCCTTTGCCGACTGGTCGCAAACCCCGCCGTTGGTGCGGGCCCGGGTCTTTTTCCGCTTCAAGGAGTTGATGGAGCAGCACAGGGACGAGCTTGCCCAGCTCATCAGTCGCGAACACGGCAAGGTCTTCTCCGATGCGCAGGGTGAGTTGACCCGCGGGCTGGAGGTGGTGGAGTTTGCCTGCGGCATTCCCCATCTGCTCAAGGGGGAGCACTCCCTCAACGTCGGTCGCGGGGTAGACAGCTACTCCATGATGCAGCCGGTGGGGGTCTGCGCTGGTATCACGCCGTTCAACTTCCCGGCCATGGTGCCGCTCTGGATGTTCCCGGTCGCCATCGCCTGCGGCAACACCTTTATTCTCAAACCCTCCGAGAAGGATCCCTCTCTCTCGCTGCGGATGGCCGAGCTGCTCAAGGAGGCTGGTCTGCCTGACGGCGTGCTCAACCTGGTGAACGGTGACAAGGAGGTGGTGGATGTGCTGCTGACCGACCCGCGAGTAGGGGCCGTGTCGTTTGTCGGTTCCACCCCCATCGCCCAGTACATCTATGCCACCGCGTCGGCCCACGGCAAACGGGTGCAGGCGTTGGGCGGCGCCAAGAACCACATGGTGGTGATGCCGGATGCAGACCTCGATCAGGCGGTCTCCGCCCTGATGGGGGCCGCTTATGGGGCCGCGGGTGAGCGCTGCATGGCTATTTCGGTGGCCGTGGTAGTGGGTGACGAGACCGCCGATGCGCTGGTAGCCAAGCTGACGCCGCTGGTGGAAAAACTGCGGGTGGGCCCGGGGTTGGGCCAGAGCCCGGAGAACGAGATGGGGCCGCTCATCAGCAAGGAGCATCTGGCCAAGGTGCGTGGCTACGTGGATCAGGGGGTGGCCGAAGGGGCCGCGCTGCGGGTCGATGGCCGCACGCTGAGCCATGACGAGGGTTACTTTATCGGGGGCTGCCTGTTTGACGAGGTGACGCCGGAGATGCGCATCTATCGCGAGGAGATCTTCGGCCCTGTGCTCTCCATCGTACGGGTGCCGGACTACGAGACGGCGCTGCGGCTCATCAACGAGCACGAGTACGGCAACGGCACCGCCATCTTTACCTGCGACGGCGACACCGCGCGGGACTTCACGGCGCGGGTGCAGGTCGGTATGGTAGGGGTGAACGTTCCCATTCCGGTGCCGATGGCGTTTCACAGCTTTGGCGGCTGGAAGCGCTCCATCTTCGGGCCGCTCAACATGCACGGGCCGGACGGGGTTCGCTTTTATACCCGGATGAAGACGGTGACGGCGCGCTGGCCCCAGAGCCTGCGCAGTGGTGCCGAGTTCTCCATGCCGACCATGAAGTGACGCGCTGGCGCGTGCTCATGGCCTAACCTCTTGCCCCCGCCGGTCAATGATTGGCGGGGGCGAACTCTGTAAAGGAACAACAGATGCGATTGGGAATTCTCGATTGTGACCGGCTCGATCCCGATCTGGCGGATCGTTTTGGCCCCGTTTACTCCGAGATGTTTATCAGGGGCTTTGCGGCCCTGGCCCCCGAGCTGGAATTTCGGGTCTGGTCGGCTCTTGATGGGGAATTGCCGGAGGATCTGCACGAGTGCGATGCCTGGCTCATCACAGGTTCGCGCCACGATGCTTACAGCGATATCCCCTGGATTCAGGCACTGCGGGCGTGGATCCGTCAGGCGCACGATGCCGACGTCAAGCTGGCCGGTGTCTGCTTCGGTCATCAGGTGATCGCCCAAGCGCTGGGCGGAGAGGTGGTGAAGTCCACCAAGGGATGGGGGCTGGGAGTATCGGTGCATCCCATGCTGGCAGATGAGCCCTGGATGGCGCCGGCGCGGGATCAGATCCGCATTCTGGCGAGCCATCAGGATCAGGTGGCCCTGCTGCCGCCGGGGGCAACCCGACTGGCGGGTAACGATTTTTGTCCCAACTTCATGTTTTTGCAGGGGGATCACATCGTCGCCATTCAGGGGCATCCGGAGTTCTCGGTGGAGTACAACCGGGCGCTGATCGAGCGGCGCCGTGGCCTGTTGCCCGACGAGCGCTACCAGAGCAGCCTCTCCTCGCTGGAGGGAGAGGTGGATTCGGCGACCATGATGCAGTGGCTGCTGCAGTTTCTGGGGATCCTGCCGCTGCGGGCTGGCGCGGCCTGAGCCCGGTTTGTCAGCCACCCCTTCGGATGCTAGATTTTGTAGCAAAATGAAGGATCAAGCGCTGAGATGTCGGGATCGGATGGTACACTGGCCGCCCATGTGGCGGCCTGTTTGTCTGGCTTGATTGCCGTCCCGGCCTGAGCCAAAACTGTCTGAGCCAAACCAGTGTGAGAGTGTGACGCCTTGAAACTACAGCAATTGAAGTATTTGATCGCGATCCGGGACCACAACCTCAATGTGTCCGTGGCTTCCGATGCGCTCTTCACCAGTCAGCCGGGGGTCAGCAAACAGATTGGCCTGCTGGAGAGCGAGCTGGGGGTGCGGATCTTCGAGCGCCGTGGCAAACACCTGCACCGCATCACGCCGGTGGGGGAAGAGATCATCAAGTGTGCCGAGGCTATGCTCAACATCGAGAGCAAGATCAAGGCGATCTCCCGCGAGTATCTGGACCCGACCGTGGGCACCCTCAATATTCACACCACCCACACCATCGCCCGCTACCTGCTGCCCAAGTCGGTCACCTACTTCACCAAGAAGTATCCCAAGATCTCGTTCCACCTCCATCCGGTGATGTCGGCGAGCAAGGAGCAGATCAGCAAGGGTTACTCCGATTTCTCCATCGTTGCCCACGAGATTGGCTTCGACAAGGAGCTGATCGCGCTGCCCGCCTACCTCTGGACCCTCTCGCTGGTGGTGCCGCAGGATCACCCGCTGGCCAAGGTGAAGAAGCCGACCCTGGAGCAGCTCTGCCACTACCCCATCCTCAGCTACGAGAGTGGCGCCACTGGTCGGCAGGTGCAGGACGAGGTATTCCATGCCGCCGGTCTCACCCCGAGCTACTACATGACGGTAATGGATGCCGGAGTGATCAAGCGCTATGTGGAGCTGGGCTTTGGCATCGGCATCATCTCCTCGCTGGTGGCCAACGACACCGACAGCCCCGGGCTGGTCTCCATCAATCTGGAGCACCTGTTCAAGCCCTGCCCGGCGCAGATCTGTTTCAGCAAGAGCATCCTGCTTCAGAACTACATGTATGACTTCATCAGCTCCTTCTCGCCCCACCTCACCAAGGAGGTGATTCAGAGCGTGATGCAGCAGCCGAGTCAGGCGCGCATTGACGAGCTGCTGGCCGGGGTGGAGCTGCCCATCTATTGATCCCGATCGGATTCCCGATCGCTGCCGGTTGTCTCTTCTGTCAGGCTGGGCTCTACTCGGGGTTCAGCCTGTCTCTTTTGGGCTATCTCCATCGTCCGAGGTCTCTATGTCCCGCATTCTGCTGCTTGCCAATCTCAACTGTGATCATGTGCTCTCCCTCTCCGAACCTCTGGTGGCGGGGGCCCGGCTGCAATATGTGGATCAGGGTCGCAGGCTGGGAGGTGGTGCCGCCAATACCGGCATAGGGCTGGTGTGGGCGGGCCACGAGGTGACCATCGCTTCCCGTATCGGGCTGGACGAGACCGGCGACTGGCTGCTGGAGCAGGCGGCTGGTTACGGGCTGGATTGCAGCCATGTGGAGCGCTTTGGTGGCGAGACTGGCGAGCTGCTCATTCTGGTGGACTCCACCGGCGAGCGCACCATACTGCGCCGCCCGCGGCGCCCCGATCTGCCCGGCGATCTGCCGCTGGAGGGTGTGGATTGCCTCTATGTGAACTATCCCGGTACCGCCATCATCAGCTACATGCGCCAGATGCTCGGCAAGAGCTTCGTGGTGGCCCAGTATCCCAAGGGCGGCCAAGCGCGCCGTCCCTGCCATGTGCTGGTGGCCTCCCGCTCCGATCTCGGCGAGGTGAGCGACCACTGGCAGCATGCCCGCCAGCTGGCGGGGGAGCAGCTCGAATGGCTGGTGCTGACCGAAGGAAAGGCGGGCGCAGTGGCCATCCACGGCGATGAGCAGATCCGGGTTGCCGCTCGGCCCGTCTCGGTGGTCGATACCACGGGGGCGGGAGATGCTTTCGCCGGCGGATTGATACACGGATTGGCGCGGGGCATGGCGATCAAGGATGCGTTGCAGTGTGCGGTGGACTGGGGCGCGTTTGCCGTCGCCTCCGAGAGCTCCATCCCCTCGGTCGCGCTGAAAAACTGGCTGAAACAGCCCCACTGAACCACCTCTCTGCCGGTCGATTGAGGGGCGGTTCGCGGGCCATATGACTGCTGGTCGAAGGGGCTTGGTGAGGGGGACTATTCGGGAGATTTACCCGCCATAAAGCGGGTAAACGCCGGGCTAACCCGGCAAGTTTGCGATCAATCAAAGAAAGTGTCGATTTATGTGCATCTTCATCGACACCCGGTTGTGCTGCTCTTAACCTGTCACTCCGCAACTCAGATTAAGAGACAGGCCCCCCTCTGGTGGACAGAGGCAAACCGGTTGTCTCCTGCCTCTTAGCTCAATGTTGTCGTCCTGATTCCTGGCTTGTAGTAAGAGGCAAGTGCGACCATGCAACTGACACGATTTACCGACTACGCCCTGCGTACCCTGACCTTCCTGGCGGTTCAGCCGGGGGATCGTCTGTCGACCATTACCGAAGTGGCCGATACCTTTGGCATCTCTCGCAACCACGTGGTCAAAATTGTGCACCAGCTTGGCATCAAGGGGTACATCGAGACGGTACGCGGCAAACATGGCGGTATCCGCCTCGGTCGATCGGCGGTCTCCATCAATTTGCGGGATGTGGTGATGGACATGGAGCATGTGCTCTGTCCGGTCGATTGCAAGCGCGAGAACTGCCGTCTCTCCGGTGGCTGCCGTATTCAGGGCATTCTGCGCCGCGCCATGAACGCCTTCCTCGAAGTGCTGGGTGAGTACACTCTGGCTGATGCGGTGCGCGATCCCAATCGTCTCTGCCACCTGCTGGGTATCGAGCAAGAGACTATTGTGACCATGGCCTGACGGGGCGTGGAATATCGAACAAGATGTGAAAGGGGCCTGATGGCCCCTTTTGCTTTTGTACGCAGGTGGTTTTTAACGACTGCCTGGCTGGCGGATCAGGGTGATGGCGCCGTGCAGGCAGGCGAGGCCACAGGCACCGCAGCCATTGCAGGCATCCATATTGACGTTGATGCCGTCGGCGGTGGCCTTGATCGCCTGTTGCGGGCAGGCATCTTCACAGAGCAGGCAGTAGAAGCCCTGCCGTGCCTGACAGCTCTCCTCGATCTGGACCCGGGTCTGCACCTGCCGACCCAGTTGCAGGTCGAGGGCGCCGGTGGGACAGGCTCTGGCGCAGCTGCCGCAGTAGCTGCACTGGCCGCAGGCGAGATCGAGCACCGGCGTGCCAGCGATGGGGCTCCCTTCGTACTCCTCCTGGGTGGCAGGTTTGAGCAGACCGCGCGGGCAGGCTTTGAAACACTCGCCACAGCGGGTGCAGAGGGAGAGGTACTGGGACTCCTCGATGGCCCACGGCGGGCGCGCTTCATGGCAAACCACGGCGGGCTTGCGCGAAGCTTGCCAACCTTGTGTCAGCCAACGGAGGAAATAGTGAGTCATGCTCGCCCCTGATACCTATTAGGGGTTAATTTTATCGAAGTTTCGGGAAGCAGGCCAGAGAATCGCGGCCGTCAGGATCGCAAGCGCAGTTGCCCTTGTGTAAGCTAGGCGGGTCTTTTTACGTGGTTGAATGAAAACATATGTGGCTATTTCTCTGGCGTGCGTCCCTGCTCTATGTCTTTCCCCTGCTGATGTGGGCCTACTGCCGCATCAAGGATATCGAGTTCGCCGAGCTCGATACCGGCGTCAACACCCACAAGTGGGTGGTGCTGGCCGCCTACCTCATCTACGTGGTGCTCTGGATCCTGGTTAACCGCTATCTCGAACTCTTCCTGCGTCAGCGGAGCCGCAAATGATCGACCCCGGGCTCTGGGGGATCTTGTTGCCCGCCGCCGTGCTGGCCCTCGGGCTTGGCTGGCTGATCGGGCGGCGTACCGCCACGGCGCAGGCTCAGGAGCTGATGCTGGCGCAGGAGCGTTATCAGGCGCTGCAGGATCGCTTCGACGAGTTGCATGATGAGCGGATGCAGGGGCAGCAGAAGCTGGATCAGCAGCAGACCCTGCTGATCAAGCTCACCGCCCGCCTCAAGGATGCGGAAGCGACCCTGCGCAGCGAACGGCTGGCCGCCGCCGAGAAGCTGCAACTGCAACAGGAGGCGGAGCAGCGCCTCAGCCAGCAGTTCGAGAATCTCGCCAACCGGATCTTCGAGCAAAACTCCGGCAACTTCCGCGAACTGAACCAGAACAGCCTCGATCTGCTGCTCACACCGCTCAAAGAGCAACTGGAGGGCTTTCGCCGTCAGGTGGGGGAGACCCACGCTCAAGAGACGGCCCAGCGCCACAGCCTCAAGTTCGAGCTGGAGCGCCTCGCCGAGCTCAATGCCCGCATGACCGAGGAGGCGGCGGCGCTGACCCGCGCCCTCAAGGGTGACAGCAAGCAGCAGGGCAACTGGGGGGAAGTGGTGCTGGCACGGATCCTCAGCGAGTGCGGCTTGCGCGAGGGTCACGAGTACCACACCCAGGTCAATATCGAGGTGGAGAAGGGCAAGCGCTACCAGCCCGACGTCATCGTCCACCTGCCGCAGGAAAAAGACATCATCATCGACGCCAAGGTGTCGCTGACCGCCTACGAACGCTGGTACAACGCCGATGACGAGCTGGAGAAGGCGGTGGCGCTCAAGGAGCACGTCGCCTCGGTGCGCAACCATATCCGCGAGCTGGGCCGCAAGGATTACCAGCAGTTGCCCGGGGTGCGCACCCTCGACTATGTGCTGATGTTCGTGGCGGTGGAGCCTGCCTTCCTCACCGCGATGGAGGCCGATCCCTCGCTGGTGCGTTACGGTCTCGACAACAATATCCTGCTGGTGAGCCCCACCAACTTGATGGTGGCGCTGCGCACCATCGAGAACCTGTGGCGCTACGAGCGGCAGAACCAGAATGCCCGCCAGATTGCCGAACGGGCCGGTCGCCTCTACGAAAAGCTGCGGCTGTTTGTCGAGGAGATGCAGCAGATGGGCGGCAGCCTGCACAAGGCGCAGGAGAGCTACGACAAGGCAATGGGACGGCTGGTCAACGGCCGTGGCAACCTGATTGCCCAGGTCGAGCGTTTCCGCGAGCTGGGGGTGGAGGTGACCAAGAGCCTGCCAGAGCCGCTGGTGGAGCGGGCACTGGAGCGTGACAAGGAGCGGGAGTAGTTTTTACCTGCACCGTCATCAGCCAAGGCCCAAACCCGGTTTGGGCCTTTTGCTATCTGCCTGCTTGCCCAGTGCTTACCCATCATCTGAAATCCGCAAAGCAAACGGCCCACCGAAGTGGGCCGTTTTTATTTGCAGTGCCGGTGTGGATCAGCGGCTGGCTGCGCGGGCGCTCAGTTCGGCTTTTTCGCTGTGGCTCAGGAAGGCCAGGGTCAGGCCATTCCGCTGGGCGCTGCGGATTTCGCTCGCGGTCATGCCAGCGGCCGGGGCTGCCACCTCATATTCGTGGGGCAGGTCGATGCCCTCTACTGCCGGGTCGTCGGTGTTGAGGCAGGCCAGTACACCGGCAGCCAGGAACTGGCGGATCGGGTGTTCGGTCAGGCTCGCCACCGTGGTGGTCTGGACGTTGGAGGTGAGGCAGGATTCGATGCCAATGCGGTGTTCGGCCAGATAGGCCATCAGGGCCGGATCCTGAATCGCTTTGACGCCGTGGCCGATGCGCTCGGCGCCCAGCTCGCGAATGGCCTGCCACATGCTCTCGGGGCCAGCGGCTTCACCGGCGTGTACGGTGACGCGCATGCCAGCATCGCGCACCTTGCGGAAGTGGTCGACAAAAAGTTCGCCCGGGAAGCCCAGCTCGTCACCAGCCAGATCGATGGCGACCAGCTTCTCGCGGTGGGCCAGACAGGCGGCCAGCTCCTGATTGCACTGCTCGGTGCCGAAGGTGCGGCTCATGATGCCGATCAGGTTGGTCTTGATGCCGAAGTCGCGGCTGCCCGCGTCCACGCCGTCGATGATGGCTTCCACCACACCCTGCGGGTGCAGCTTGTGGGCCATCGCCATATAGGCCGGGCTGAAACGCAGCTCGGCATAGTCGATACCGGCGCGCAGCAGATCTTCCACGTTCTCGTAGGCGACCCGGCGGCAGGCGTCATAGTCGGCCAGCACGGCAACACCCCAGTCGAGCTTCTTCAGGAAGGCGACCAGACTTGGCTCGTTCTCGACGATCTGTACGTGGGGGCGCAGCGCCTCCAGCTCAAAGGCGGGCAGCTGGATATTGTGTTGGCGACCCAGCTCGAGGATGGTTTGCGGGCGGATGTTGCCGTCCAGATGGCGGTGCAGGTCGGTCAGGGGGAGAGATCTGTCAATCATGGGGGCGCCCTCGTCGAGTCAGGTTTGAAAGCCTGCCATTCTAGGCGGGGCTTTCAAAAAAGATACCCCGTTTATGGTTAAACGGGGTTCTGGCGGACGGTGATTTGTCAGGGCGTGATGGGAATCGTTTTTCCCCGGGACTCAGGAGAGATCGAGTTCCTTCAGCTTGCGGGTCAGGGTGTTGCGGCCCCAGCCGAGCAGGCGCGCCGCCTCCTGCTTGTGGCCGTGGGTGTGTTCCAGCGCCGTCTCCAGCATGATCCGTTCGAACTGGGGCATGGCATCGGCCAGGATGTCTGTCTCTCCCAGCGCCAGCTTGCTGGCCACCCACTCCTGCAACTGCTGCTGCCAGCAACCTGGCATCGCCGGTTGGCCCGGTTCGGCGTTGTGGGTGATGGGGGTGAGCAGCTCGGCAGGCAGGTCGCCGACCAGCACTTCTTGCCCCGAGGCCATCACGGTAAGCCAGCGGCAGACGTTCTCCAGCTGGCGCACGTTGCCCGGCCAGGGCAGGCGGCTGATATAGGCCTGGGTATCGGGGTGCAGGCTCTTGGCCTCGACGTTCAGCTCTTTGGCTGCGCGCAGCAGGAAGTGACGGGCCAGCTGGGGGATATCCTCACGGCGCTCCTTGAGAGCGGGGATGTGGATGCGAATGACGTTGAGGCGGTGAAACAGATCCTCGCGAAACTCGCCATCGGCGACCCGCTTCTCCAGATTCTGGTGGGTGGCGGCGATGATCCGTACATCCACCTGCACCGGCTGATGGCCGCCTACCCGGTAGAACTGGCCGTCGGCCAAGACCCGCAGCAGCCGGGTCTGCACATCCAGCGGCATGTCGCCGATCTCGTCGAGAAACAGGGTACCGCCGTCAGCCTGCTCGAAGCGACCGTGGCGGATGTTGTTGGCGCCGGTGAAAGCCCCCTTCTCATGACCGAACAGCTCGGATTCGATGAGATCTTTGGGGATAGCCGCCATGTTGAGAGCGATAAAGTTTTTGTGGGCGCGCGGGCTGTGCTTGTGCAGGGCGTGGGCGACCAGCTCCTTGCCGGTACCACTTTGGCCGTTAATCAGAACCGAGATGCTGGAGCGTGACAGGCGACCGATGGCGCGAAACACCTCCTGCATCGCTGGCGCCTCACCGATGATCTCCGGCGTAGCTGTGGCTTCTTGCTGGCGAGACTTGCGCTTGGTGCGCTGCTCCTTGAGGTGATTCTCGGCGCGCCGCACCAGGGTTACCGCTTCGTCGATGTCGAACGGCTTGGGCAGGTACTCGAAGGCGCCACGCTGGTAGGCGTTGACCGCGCTGTCGAGATCCGAGTGGGCGGTCATGATGATGATGGGCAGATCGGCCTGACGGCGGTGGATCTGCTCCAGCAGGCTCAAACCATCGATGCCGGGCATCCGGATATCGGAGAGGATCACATCGGGCGAGCGCAGCTCAAGGGCGTGCAGCAGGGCTTCGCCATCGGCAAAGCTCTCGCAGTTGAAGCCTTCGCTGCCGAGAGTGCGCTCCAGCACCCAGCGGATAGAACTGTCGTCATCGACGATCCACACTTTGGCGGTCATGGGGTTCCCTTACTTGCGAAGCGGTAGAAAAATGGTGAATTCGGTGTGACCCGGCCAGCTGATGCAGTCAATTCGCCCCTTGTGCTGGTCGATCAGGTTCTGGGCGATGGAGAGGCCGAGCCCGGTTCCCCCCTCCTTGCCGGTGATCATCGGGTAGAACAGGGTGTCGCGAATGGCATCGGGAATGCCGGGGCCGTTGTCGATGATCTTGATCTCCGCTGCCAGCCGGTAACGCTGGCCGTGTATGGTGATCTGGAACGCGGTGCGGGTCTTGATACGGATAAGCCCGGTTTGATCGCCGAGCGCTTCGGCGGCATTGCGCACTATGTTGAGAAATGCCTGCTGCAGCTGATCCGGCTCCATCTCGAATTCGGGGATGCTGGGATCGTAATCCCGCTCGATGCGAACAGAGGGAGGGAGTTCGAGCTCCACCAGTCGGCGTACCTGCTCCAGCACCGAATGGACATTGTGCATCTGGTGACGGCCGGGGCGCTGGGGGCCGAGCAGCCGATCGACCAGTACCCGCAGCCGATCGGCCTGTTCGATGATGATGCCGGTATATTCGCGCAGCGCCGGATCCGGCAGCTCTTTTTGCAGCAGCTGGGCCGCGCCGCGCAGGCCGCCGAGGGGATTCTTGATTTCGTGGGCCAGCCCGCGCACCAGCTCCTTGGCCGCCAGCTGTTGGGCATGTTGCTGCTGCTCCTGACTGATCTTCTTCTGCTGGTCGATCTTGCGCAGCTCCACCACCAGCAGACGCTGTTCGTGGTCGGCCATCGGGGTTGCGCTCAGCTCCACCAGTCGCGGTTCTCCCTCTACCACCAGAGTCACTTCGCTATCGGTAAAGCCTTGCCCTGACACGAGGCACTGCTTGAGCCGCTGCAAATCGAGGGAGATATGTTCCAGCAGATGGGGCAGTTCGATGCCGATCAGCCTGCGTTCACTGAGGGAGAGCAGCTGTTCAGCCGCCGGGTTGACGAACTGGATGCAGAGCCGCTCATCCATCAGGATCACGGCGGTCAGCAAATTATCCAAGAGTGTTTTGGCGTTGTCCGAGCGGGTTGGCACAGGTTTCTCCCTAAAACGGTGCTACACACCTGTTATGCACCGATATGGTGCATAGAGTTTACCCGCATCGGTGCGCTATATCACCCCTAGTCGGCTTTGGGGGTGGGTTTGGGAGCCGGCGTCACGCTCGCTCTATGCAGGTAAAAGGTGACTGCACTGGATTTAGCAAGGATCGTACCGTCTTTGGCGAGCAGCTCGAGCTGAGCCTCGTGGGCGCCGCGATCGACGTTTTCGACGCGGACAGAGAGGCTGTTGCTGACGATGGGGGCGGCTTTGCCATCCAGGGTCAGGCGCACATCATACTGGGTCGGAGGTTTGGGGCTGATGGTGCCCTGAAAGACGATGTTGCCTGTGTTGTCGCGCAGGGTGCTGCCCTGTTCCGGGGAGAGCAGTTCGATGGTCAGCTTGGCCGCCTCTTTCTCTTTCTTGGCATCAGCGCCGGTCAGGCTGTTGAAGTTATCCACCTGCACCGATCTGGGCGCGCTGCTGCCCAGCAGCGGGGCGACCCGCAGATCGACCTCTTTGGCGTTTTTGCCGGGAGGTGGCGCATCCGAGTAGTGGGTGATGCCATTGCCATCGACCCAGGAGTAGACCTTGGCCGCGTCCGCAGCGAACGAGGTCAGCAACAGGAGGCCGAGTACCCCTATGCCATGCTTGTTGTTCATCCATCTCTCCTTGACGGTATTTTGCTTAATCCTATCAGAGAAAAAACCCGCCAGATGGCGGGTTTTGTCACGATTAAGCAAGCTGACCAGATTTAAACGGCCAGTCTGCTGAGACTTAGACGGAGTAGTACAGTTCGAACTCCAGCGGGTGCGGAGTCATGCGCACACGGTCAACATCCTGCTGTTTCAGTTCCAGATAGGAGTTGATGAAGTCATCGCTGAACACGCCGCCACGGGTCAGGAACTCGCGGTCAGCATCCAGAGCGGCCAGGGCTTCGTCCAGAGAACCGGCAACGGTCGGCACTTCTGCGGCTTCTTCCGGCGGCAGGTCGTACAAGTTCTTGTCCATGGCATCGCCCGGATGGATCTTGTTGATGATACCGTCCAGACCGGCCATCAGCTGGGCAGCGAAGGCCAGGTACGGGTTGGCAGCCGGATCCGGGAAGCGCACTTCGATACGACGGGCTTTCGGGCTCGGTACCACCGGGATACGGATGGAGGCAGAGCGGTTGCGGGCAGAGTAAGCCAGCATGACCGGTGCTTCATAACCCGGAACCAGACGCTTGTAGGAGTTGGTGGTCGGGTTGGCGAAGGCGTTGATGGCCTTGGCGTGCTTGATGATACCGCCGATGTAGTGCAGCGCCATCTCGGACAGACCGCCATACAGGTCGCCAGCGAACAGGTTGACGCCGTTCTTGGCCAGAGACTGGTGGCAGTGCATGCCGGAGCCGTTGTCACCGAACATGGGTTTCGGCATGAAGGTAACGGTCTTGTTGTAGGCGTGGGCCACGTTGTGGATCACGTACTTCAGTACCTGTACTTCATCAGCTTTCAGCGTAAGAGTGTTGAAGCGTGTAGCGATTTCGTTCTGACCGGCAGTGGCCACTTCGTGGTGGTGAGCTTCAACGACTTGGCCCATCTCTTCCAGCACCAGACACATGGCGGCGCGGATATCCTGGGAAGAGTCGACCGGTGCAACCGGGAAGTAACCGCCTTTCACGAACGGACGGTGACCCTTGTTGCCATGCTCATAGGCAGTGCCGGAGTTCCATGCAGCTTCTTCAGATTCGATTTTCACGAAGCTGTGGCCCATGGTGTTGGAGAAAGTAATGTTGTCGAACATGAAGAATTCCGGCTCCGGCCCGAACAGCACGGTGTCAGCGATGCCGCTGGACTTCAGGAAATCTTCTGCACGTTTGGCGATGGAGCGCGGATCGCGGTCGTAGCCCTGCATGGTGGCAGGCTCCAGTACGTCACAAACGATGTTCAGGGTGGTCTCTTCGGTGAACGGGTCCAGCTTGGCGGAGGCTGCGTCCGGCATCAGTACCATGTCGGATTCGTTGATGCCTTTCCAGCCGCCGATGGAGGAACCATCGAACATTTTGCCGTCTTCGAAGAAATCTTCATCAACCTGGTGAGCAGGGATGGATACATGCTGCTCTTTACCCTTGGTGTCGGTAAAGCGCAGATCAACAAACTTGACTTCGTGTTCCTGGATCAGGGCCAAAACGTTCTGGGCTGACATGCTAAGTAACCTCCGGTGTTAAAACTCTCTGGGTGAATGCGTCGTCGTATTCACATAAGCCAGTATCGTGCCAAGTTTGTGACAGCTTGATTTCAGGGCAATCTCGCTGAAGATGCTCCCCAAAATTAGGCGATCTCGACTCGCGTTGCATCAATTTAGTGCGATGGTGGATCGTTTTGGTGCACTGTAATAGTGCGCGAAATACGATCACCGCCCATCTAAGCAGGGTTTGTCAGAGAGGTCTATGATCCAGATCTGTTGTTATGCGTGAATGTACTGCAATTCTGCTAGGCAGATCACAAAGGCAAGAGTACAATTAGCGCCCAATTTTACCCGGTGATTGAGGCGAGAATGTTAGAGAATTTACGCAATATTGCGATTATTGCGCACGTTGACCACGGCAAAACGACTCTGGTTGATAAGCTGCTGCAGCAGTCCGGCACCCTGGACCGCTCCACGGAAGGCCAGGAACGGATCATGGACTCCAATGATCTGGAACGGGAACGTGGCATCACCATTCTCGCCAAGAACACTGCGATCCGCTGGAATGACTACCGCATCAACATCGTTGATACCCCGGGTCACGCCGACTTCGGTGGTGAAGTAGAGCGCGTATTGTCCATGGTTGACTCCGTGCTGCTGCTGGTTGACGCCGTAGACGGCCCGATGCCGCAAACCCGTTTCGTGACCCAGAAAGCGTTCGCTCAGGGTCTGAAGCCGATCGTGGTCATCAACAAGGTTGACCGTCCGGGTGCTCGTCCTGACTGGGTAATGGATCAGGTATTCGACCTGTTCGACAACCTGGGCGCGACTGATGAACAGCTGGATTTCAAAGTTGTTTACGCCTCTGCACTGAACGGTTGGGCCACCATGGATCAGGACGTTGAGTCCGAGAACATGGAGCCGCTGTTCCAGGCTATCGTTGATAACGTTGAAGCGCCGAAGGCTGATGCCGAAGGTGGTTTCCAGATGCAGATCTCCCAGCTGGACTACAACTCCTACGTGGGCGTTATCGGTATCGGCCGTATCACCCGTGGTCGCGTCAAGACCAACCAGCAAGTCACCATCGTTGGTGCTGACGGCAAGACCCGTAACGGTAAAGTCGGTCAGGTGCTGGGTTACCTGGGTCTGTCCCGTACTGAAGTTACCGACGCGCAAGCGGGTGACATCATCGCTATCACCGGTCTGGGCGAGCTGAAAATCTCCGACACCATCTGTGACAACGGTGCCGTTGAAGCCCTGCCGCCGCTCTCTGTTGACGAGCCGACCGTGAACATGACCTTCCAGGTCAACACCTCACCGTTCGCCGGTAAAGAGGGCAAGTTCGTGACCTCCCGTAACATTCTGGAGCGTCTGAACCAGGAGCTGGTCCACAACGTGGCCCTGCGCGTGGAAGAGACCGATGATCCGGACAAGTTCCGTGTATCCGGTCGTGGTGAGCTGCACCTCTCCATCCTGATCGAGAACATGCGTCGCGAAGGTTACGAACTGGCAGTGTCCCGTCCGGAAGTAATCCTGCGTACCGTTGATGGCGTTCTGCAAGAACCGTTCGAAACCGTAACTGTGGACGTTGAAGAAGCGCACCAGGGTTCCGTGATGGAGCAACTGGGTCTGCGTAAGGGCGAAATGACCAACATGACTCCGGATGGCAAGGGTCGTGTCCGTCTGGACTTCATGATCCCGAGCCGTGGCCTGATCGGTTTCCAGACCGAGTTCATGACCATGACCTCAGGTACCGGTCTGCTGTACCACACCTTCGACCACTACGGTCCGCATAAGGGTGGCAGCATTGGTGAGCGTCAGAACGGCGTGCTGATCTCCAACGCTACCGGTAAGGCTCTGACCTACGCCCTGTTCGGTCTGCAAGACCGCGGTCGTCTGTTCATCGGTCACGCGACCGAAGTGTACGAAGGCCAGGTGATCGGTATCCACTCCCGTTCCAACGACCTGACTGTTAACTGCCTGAAAGGCAAGCAGCTGACCAACATGCGTGCCTCCGGTACCGACGAAGCTCAAGTGCTGACTCCGCCGATCCGCATGACTCTGGAACAGGCTCTCGAGTTCATCGATAACGACGAACTGGTAGAAGTGACTCCGAAGAACATCCGTATCCGCAAGAAATTGCTGACTGAGCTGGATCGTAAGCGCTCTGGCCGTGGTTAATGCCATGTGCTGAGCCTCGGCAGCCTTCGTGGCCGCTGACGGTTCACTGATAAACGGACCCAAACCTCTGGTTTGGGTCCGTTTTTTTATGCCTGTGATCCGCTCTGGCCATCCTGATGAGCTCGTTCAGGCCATCCGGTAATGGGGCTGATGAGCGTAGAGCGAAGGTCGTGGGGATGGGTGAGATAAAAAAGCCGCAGCGGGTGAACGCTGCGGCTTTTTGCTGGCTTGCAGTGAGGGATTACTGGCGCCAGAAGGAGGGGAAGAAGAGCACGGCGACCGTCAGGATCTCCAGTCGTCCCAGCAGCATGCCGAATGACAACAGCCATTTGGCCGATTCCGGCAGGCTGGCAAAGTTGGTGCTGGGGCCGACCACCGGGCCCATGCCCGGGCCAACGTTGGCAACGGCGGTGATGGAGCTGGATATGGCTGTCAGGGGGTCAAGCCCGATGGCACCCAGCAGCGCGGCTATCACCAGAATGATGGCGAAGTAGGCCAGTACGAAGGAGATCATCGAGCGGATGATGGCGTCATTGACCGTCCGGCCGTTGTACTTCTGGGGGAAGACGGCAGAGGGGTGCATCAGCTGGCGCATCTGCTTTCTGAACAGGGCGAATGCCACCTGTACCCGGAAGATCTTGAGGCCGCCCGCAGTGGAGCCTGAGCAGGCCCCCAGCGCCAGCAGCACGATGAAGACGATGCTGGCGAGCGGCCCCCAGGTGCCGAAGTCACCAAGGCCGTAGCCGGTGGTGGTGAGCACCGAGACGATGTTGAAGCAGCTGATACGCAGGGCATCCCAGAAGCCGAACAGATCTCTCTCCCACAGATAGAAGGTCATGATGACGGTGACCCACACCACCAGCCAGAAGAAACCTCGCACCTGGGCGTCCTTGAACAGGCTGTTGTCCCTGTGGTTGAGGCTCTGCACATAGAGCAGGAAGGGCAGGCCGCCGAGGAACATGAACAGGGTGCCAATCCAGTGTGCCGAGTTGGAGAAGTGGGACATGGATTGATCGGAGGTGGAGTAGCCGCCGGTACTGAGAGTTGTCATGGCGTGGTTGATCGCCTCGAACATGTTCATGCCGCTGGCCCAGTAGGCCATGAAGCAGAGCATGGAGAGCACCAGATAGACCACGACGATGTTGTTGGCGACCGTCTTGGCACGCGGGGCGCTTTTGTCCGACCAGTCCGAGCTCTCGGTCTGGAACAGCTTCATACCGCCGACGTTGAGGTAGGGCAGCACGGCTACCGCCATCACGATAAAGCCGACCCCGCCCAGCCACTGTAGGATGGATCGCCACAACAGGATGCTGTGAGCCATGTTGTCGAGGCCGGAGAGCACGGTAGAGCCCGTGGTGGTCACCCCCGACATGGTCTCGAAGTAGGCATCGGTGAAGTTGATGTGGGTGATGAAGACAAAAGGCAGGGCGCCGAAGGCGCAGGCCACCACCCAGACCGAGGTGGTAAGCAGGAACATCTCCCGCACCCCCAGATGAAACTCCGCTTTGCGGCCGTAGTGGAGGCAGAGCAGGGCGGCGCCGTGGGTGATCAGCACGGACTTGAGAAACTCGACAAATCCCTCTGACCCGGTGAGCAGTGCCAGCAAGGTGGGCAGCCACATGAAGAGCGCCAGCTTGGAGAGCACCAGTCCGAGGGTAAAGATAATGGGACGCAGCTTGATCATGTTCGATAACCTGGTCGTTGATTAACAAAAGACCCGGACCATCCCCTTGGGGGAGCTGAACCGGGTCTGGTTTGACAGCCTGTGCGCATGAAGACGTTACAGGAAGAAGGGGCTTGGCTGGAACAGCCGCTCCACTTCCGGGATGTACTTCTTGTCCACCAGGAACATGACCACGTGGTCATCCTGCTGGATCTTGGTGCGATCGTGAGCGATCAGCACCTCATCTCCGCGCACTACGGCACCGATAGTGGTACCCGGCGGCAGCTTGAGCTCGCCCACCGTCTTGCCGACCACCTTGGAGGTGTTCTCGTCACCGTGGGCTATCGCTTCGATCGCCTCGGCAGCGCCGCGGCGCAGGCTGTAGACGTTGGCGATATCGGCCCGACGCACGTGGGTCAACAGGGCCGAGATGGTGGCCTGTTGCGGCGAGATGGCGATATCGATGGAACCACCCTGCACCAGATCGACGTAGGCGCCGCGCTGGATCAGCACCATGGTCTTCTTGGCGCCCATCTTCTTGGCGAGCAGTGCCGACATGATGTTGGCCTCATCCTCGTTGGTCACGGCGATGAAGACGTCGATCTGGTCGATGTGCTCCTCGGCCAGCAGCTCCTGATCCGCCGCATCGCCACAGAAGACGATGGTGTTCTCCAGCAGTTCGGAGAGCTGCTCCGCTCGCTTCTGGTTGCGCTCGATAAGCTTGACGCTGTAGCGCTTCTCCAGCTGGCGGGCGAGACCGGCGCCGATGTTGCCACCACCGACGATCATGATGCGGCGGTAAGGGCTCTCGAGGCGCTGCAGCTCCGACATCACGGCCCGGATATGGCCTGCGGCGGCGACGAAGAAGACCTCGTCATCCGCTTCGATGATGGTGGTACCTTGCGGGCGGATCGGGCGCCCCTGACGGAAGATGGCCGCTACCCGGGTTTCGATGTTGGGCATGTGCTCGCGCAGGGTCGAGAGGGCGTTGCCCACCAGCGGGCCACCGTAGTAGGCCTTGACGGCTACCAGACCGACGCGTCCACCTGCAAAATCAACCACTTGCAGGGCTCCCGGATACTCGATCAGGCGACGCACATAGTCGGTCACCAGCTGCTCCGGCGCGATCAGGTGATCAACCGGTACCGATTCCGGCAGGAACAGGCGATCCCGCTCGGTCAGATAGGCTGGCGAGCGGATCCGCGCCACCTTGTTCGGGGTGTTGAACAGGGAGTAGGCCACCTGACAGGCGATCATGTTGGTCTCGTCACTGTTGGTGACGGCGACCAGCATGTCGGCATCCTGAGCACCCGCTTCGCGCAGCACCTTGGGGTGAGCGCCGTGCCCGTTGACTACCCGCAGGTCGAACTTGTCTTGTAACTCCCGCAGGCGCTCACTGTCGGTATCGACGATGGTGATGTCGTTGTTCTCTCCGGCCAGGTTCTCGGCCAGAGTGCCGCCGACCTGGCCGGCTCCCAAAATGATGATTTTCATAGGGAACGTCTACTCACGTTGAGGCAGTAAAGGGGCATTTCGCCTGCATGGCGATTGCCCCGGAAGAAGCATATCAGCGTCACAGCTTGACCAGCTTGGCGTAGTAGAAGCCATCCATCTCGGCTTCACCCGGCAGGAACTGGCGACCCGGGCAGTCCGGGGTGTCCTGTTCGTGCAACGGTACCAATTTGGCATCTTTGGTCGCGGCAAGGAAGGCGCGGATCTGTTCGCGGTTCTCTTCCGGCAGGACGGAGCAGGTAGCGTAGAGCAGGGTGCCGCCGCTCTTCAGCTTGCCCCAGAGGGCGTTCAGAATACGGCGCTGCAGCTCGGCCAGCTCGCGGATGTCCTGATCACGGCGCAACCACTTGATGTCGGGGTGGCGACGGATAACACCAGTGGCGGAGCAGGGGGCATCCAGCAGGATGCGGTCGAACTGGCCCTCCGGCCACCACTGTTCCGGCGCCGCGGCATCGCCGTGGATCACTTTGGCGGTCAGGCCGATGCGATCCAGGTTCTCCTGCACCCGCTTGAGGCGGTTCTCGTCGGCATCAACGGCGACCACTCCGGCCAGCTTGGGCTGACGCTCCAGCAGGTGGGCGGTCTTGCCGCCGGGGGCGGCGCAGGCATCCAGCACCCACTCACCCGGTTGCGGGTCGAGCAGTGCCGCGGCCTGTTGTGCTGCACCATCCTGTACCGAGCAGTCACCGACCTCGAAGCCGGGCAGCTTGGTCACATCGCAAGGACGCTCCAGCAGGATGCAATCCTCGCCCTCTTCACCGGCCACGGCATTGATGCCGACTTCAGCCATGCGAGCCAGCATGGCATCGCGGCTCTGGCGCTGGCTGTTGTTGCGGATCCACATGGGGGGGCGCTGGTTGTTCGCCTCCATGATGAATTCCCACTCATCGTGATAGGCCTGACGCAGACGCTTGGTGAGCCACTCCGGATGACCGAGGCGAATGCTGGGAACGCGGTCGATACGCAGCAGAATGACTTCGGCGCTGCGCTGGAAGTTGCGCAGCACGCCGTTGATGAGGCCACGCAGGGAGGTGCCCTTGAGCAGTTTGACGGCGTTGACGGTCTCGGCCACCGCGGCGTGAGCCGGAATGCGGGTGTAGATGAGCTGATAGAGACCGACCAGGATGAGGTAGTGGAAAATGCGGCTCTTGTTTTTGAGCGGCTTGTCCATCATCTCGTTGACTGCCGCATCGAGGCGGGGCAGCCAGCGCAGGGTACCGTAGCAGAGTTCTTGCAGGAGAGCGCGATCACGGGGCGCAACCTTCTCCTGGGCAGCAGGCAGAACAGCGGAGAGGGATTGACCCTGATCCAGCACCTGTTGAATAACGAGAGCGGCCTGTGCACGTGTTTTCATAGAGTTACCTTAGATGCGCAAGTCGGGGCCTGGGCCCCGCTTGTGTCAATTCAATCCAGTTCAATTCAATTGCGTGCCGGGTTCAAACCAGTCGCGGCGAGAGTTGAGCAGATCCGCAACGGACATCGCCTTCTTGCCGGGCGGTTGCAGGGTCAGCAGGCGCAGTACCCCTTTGCCGGTGGCGATATCGATCCCCTGCTTGTCGGCCTTGAGCAGGGAGCCGGCGGGTTGGCCGTGGTCGCTGTCAATGACGGCGGCTTGCCATACCTTGACGGTCTGGTCAGCCACTTCAAACCAGCTGATGGGCCAGGGGTTGAACGAGCGGATGCAGCGTTCGATGGCAACAGCATCCATCGACCAGTCGATGCGGGCCTCTTCCTTGGAGAGCTTTTCGGCGTAGTTGGCCAGCGTATCATCTTGCGCCTCGGCAGCGGTTTCACCGGCGGCCATGGCATTGATGGTGTCGACCAGTGCCTGCGGGCCCAGCTCGGCCAGCTTGTCATAGAGGCTGGCGGAGGTCTCGTCGGCGGCGATGGGGCAGCTTACCTTGCGGATCATGGCGCCGGTATCCAGTCCCACATCCATCTGCATGATGGTGACGCCGGTTTCGGCATCGCCCGCCCAGATGGAGCGCTGGATCGGTGCCGCGCCGCGCCAGCGGGGCAGCAGGGAGCCATGGACGTTGATGCAGCCCAGACGCGGGGTATCGAGCACCACCTTGGGCAGGATCAGGCCATAGGCCACCACCACCATCAGGTCGGCGCCAAGGGCGGCCAGTTCGGCTTGCGCCTCTTCCTTGCGCAGAGAGGCAGGTTGGTAAACCGGCAGGTTGTGGGCCAGTGCTAGCTCTTTGACCGGGCTGGCGGTCAGCTTCTGACCACGGCCAGCAGGCTTGTCAGGCTGGGTATAAACGGCAACGACCTCGTGGTCGGAAGACAACAACGCCGCCAGGTGACGGGCGGCGAAGTCGGGAGTACCGGCAAAAATCAGTTTCAGCTTATTCAATGGGGCAGATCCTCAGAGGACTTTGCGATCTTCACGGGCCATCTTTTCCAGCTTCTGGCGAATGCGCTGGCGCTTGAGCGGGGACAAGTAATCCACAAACAGCTTGCCGACCAGATGATCCATCTCATGCTGGATGCAGATGGCGAGCAGATCGTCGGCTTCCAGCTCGAATGGCTTGCCGTTGCGATCCAGGGCGCGGATTTTGATCTGTTCAGCGCGAGGCACCAGAGCACGGCTGCCGGGCACGGAGAGGCAACCCTCTTCAATGCCGGTGTTGCCGCACTGCTCGATGACCTCCGGATTGATCAATACCAGAGGATCTTCACGGTTTTCAGAGACATCGATCACTATGATGCGCTGGTGAATGTCGACCTGAGTCGCGGCCAGGCCAATGCCTTCCTCCGCGTACATGGTTTCGAACATATCATCTACAATCTGTTGTAACTCGGGTGTAAAGGTCTCGACAGGGGCTGCAATGGTGCGCAGGCGCTCATCGGGAAAACGCAATACATCTAGAATGGCCATAGTTTTTTCTTTAGTTTCGTATAAATGCAGTCAATATTGGCGTAATTCTAGTCATTTACGCCGACAAAAAACAGCAACACTTTGCGTACAGAAGTAACAGGGAGTGTTATGTATCTGAAGCAAACCATCCTCGCCTGCCTGCTGGTGACCGTGAGTCAGGCAGCACTGGCCGATCAGCTCAGGCTGAAAGCGGGTTACCCCGAAAGTTATGTAGTGCAAAAAGGCGACACCCTGTGGGATATCTCCGGCAAGTATCTTTCCGAACCCTGGCTCTGGCCCCGTCTTTGGAACATCAATCCACAGATAGCCAATCCTCACTGGATCTACCCCGGTGATGTACTGCATCTGAGCTGGGTCAATGGTGAACCCCGGCTCGGCAAGGCGATGCAGGGTGGCAAGCAAGTCATCCGTCTTGGCCCGAAAACCCGTTACGAGAACAAAGCCAACCCCATTCCGACCCTGCCTATTAGCGAGATCGGCCCTTTCCTGCAAACCGACCATATTCTGGCTGACAGCCAGCAGCAGAAAACCTTGCCCTATCTGCTGGGGTCGGATCAGAAACATATCGGCATGCTGGAGGGGGACACCCTCTATGTACAGGGCTCCCTGACACCGGGGCAGGCCTATGGCATTTATCACCCCGGAGTGGTCTACAAGGATCGCGAAACCGGTGAACTGCTGGGCCAGGAGGCGATCTTTGCCGGTGTGGTGCGGGCCGTGGCGCGTCTTGATGGCGATCGGACCGAAGTGACTCTGACTCATAACCAGCGCGAAGTGCTGCAGGGCGACAAGGTGATGCCGCTGCCCGCTCAGGAGAACATGCCCGCCGTCTTCACACCGAAAGCGGCACCTGCCATCACGCCGGGCTATATCATCGATTTGCCGAACAAGACCCGGGGCGGTGGCAAGTTTGATGTGGTGCTGATCAACCGGGGTGGCCGCGATCAGCTGGTCGCCGGGGATGTACTCGATGTCAGACGGCCCGGTGCTGCTCTGGTCACCAAGAATGGCGATGTGCAGTACAAGGAGCTCTCGTCTGTTTTTAACCGGGTGTTTTACAGCAGCAACAAGAAGGCACCACTGCCCTCTGAAGCGATTGCCCGCGTCATGTTGTTCAAGGTGTATGACAAATTGAGTTACGGTCTCATCATGCAGAGTAACGACATGGTGAGTGCGGGTTATCAGGTCACTCACTTTTGACGTGAACTACCCCGACGCACGTCTGGCGCTCTGGCTAACTCTCGATGCGGTCACCGGTATCGGTCCGGTGACCGCTGCACGTCTGTTGGAACGTGCCGGGGGAAGTATTGAGGCCCTGTTCCAGAGCGATGAAGCGCAACTGCATGGTATGGGGCTGTCGTCAGAGCAGATCAAACAACTGCGCTGGCCCTCGCCTGTGGTTGAGCAGAGCCTGGCTTGGGCCGCTTTGCTTGACAATCTCCTTATTCCGCAAGATCACCCGATTTATCCACCCTTGTTGCGGGAAATTCCCGCGGCCCCCCTGTTGCTCTACTGTCGTGGAGATCTTGCTGCGCTGTCGCTACCCCAGCTGGCAATGGTGGGGACACGCCATCCTACCTATGCAGGCAAAGATAATGCCTCCCGCCTCTGTAGCGAGCTGGTTGGATGCGGGTTAGCCATCACCTCGGGCCTTGCTCTTGGTATCGATGGTGTCTGCCATCAGCAAGCGCTGGCTGGTGGCGGTATCACCCTTGCTGTGTTGGGCTCCGGGCTGGATTGCCTCTACCCCAAACGCCATCAGGGGCTGGCAGGCCAGATTCTGGAGAAAGGTGGCTTGCTTATCTCCGAGCTGGCGCCGGATAAAGGGCCGCTGGCTGAACATTTTCCTCGTCGCAACCGTATTATCAGTGGTCTGTCGCTGGGAACTCTGGTGGTGGAGGCGACCGAGCTGAGCGGTTCGCTGATCACCGCCCGCTATGCGCTTGAACAGGGGCGCGAAGTGTTTGCGGTACCCGGCGCCCCGCAAAATGCCCAGGCGATAGGGTGCAACAGATTAATTCAGCAGGGGGCCAAACTTGTGCTGAGTGCGGCCGATATAGTGGAAGAGCTGCCAGAGTGGGTTGCACGGCCACATCCGTCGGTCATACCATCTGAGCAACCGCATAATAGCGAATTGCCTTATGCCGATTTGTTGGATAACGTAGATTATGAGACCACGAGCGTGGATACCGTTGCCGAGCGGGCCCAGCTTCCTGTCGAAGTGGTATTGGGCAGGTTGGTAGAGCTGGAGCTGGCCGGTGCAGTGATGGCGGTAGCCGGTGGATACGTCAGAGCGAGGAGGGCGAATCATGTTTGATGTATTGATGTACCTTTTCGAGACCTACATCCACAGCGATGCAGATGTGATGGTCGAGCAGGATGAGCTCACCGACGAGTTGAGCCGGGCCGGTTTCGATAAAGAAGAGATCGACAAGGCGCTCGACTGGCTGGAGCGACTGGCCAATCTGCACGATAGCGAGCGGGAGGTCTATGTCACCGCCAGCGCGCAAGGCTCGATGCGTATCTATGCTCCGCAAGAGCTGGCACGCCTCAGCACCGAGTGTCGCGGCTTCCTGCTCTTTCTGGAACAGGCCCAGGTGCTGAATGCCGAAACCCGCGAGATCTGTATTGAGCGCTTGCTCGAGCTGGACAAGCCGGATATCGAGCTGGATGACCTGAAGTGGGTCGTCATGATGGTGCTGTTCAACGTACCGGGCAGTGAAAATGCCTACCAGCAGATGGAAGAGCTGGTGTTTGATGAGTCAGACGGCGTCATTCACTGACAGTCCGGTGCCGCGCTGGTAGAATTCAGGCCATCTGGATTTCAAGGCGCGGCCCATGTCAAAAATCGATCATCACCTCTTTTCAGCCCACGAACATGCCTTCGAGCGCGAGCCGTGCCCGCAGTGCGGGGCCGAGCTGGTGATCCGCCAGGGCAAACATGGCCCATTTCTTGGCTGTTCTGCCTATCCTGCCTGTGATTACATACGCTCCCTGACGCCATCCGGCCGCGACATCGAAAAGGTGCTCGAAGGCTCTGCCTGTCCCGATTGCGGAGAGCCGCTGGCGATCAAGAAGGGGCGTTATGGTCTGTTTGTCGGTTGTACCCAGTATCCGGCCTGTCAGCACATCGAATCCCTGCAGGAGAGTGACGATACCCAGATCCTCTGCCCCGAGTGCGGCAAGGGTCATCTGGTGAGCCGGACCTCCCGCTACGGCAAGCAGTTTTACTCCTGTGATGGCTATCCACACTGCAAATATGTGGTGAACGACAAACCGATCCCCATGCCCTGCCCCGCGTGTGGCTGGGGCATCATGGTTGAGAAAAAAGTGAGGGGAACGCTGCGTTGGGTCTGTCCGCAAAAGAAATGCGGCCACCAAAGTGTGCAGGTATAATCCCGCCGCCGCAACCGGATTGAAACGTTTTCGGTGAACTTCAACCCCCCACTTGGAGTAAGGAAATTCCCACCATGAATAAACCCTTTGTTGCCGTATTGATGGGCTCTGATTCTGATTTCCCCGTGATGCAGACTACCCTCGAGGTGCTCAAGTCATTTGATATCGCAGTGGAAGTCAAAGTCACCTCCGCGCACCGCACGCCGGCTGCGACCCATCAGTATGTGACCGATGCCGAGGCCCGTGGCTGCAAGGTCTTTATCTGTGCTGCCGGTCTGGCGGCGCATCTGGCGGGTGCCGTAGCCGGCATCACGACTCGTCCCGTGATCGGGGTGCCCATCGACGGTGGTCCTCTCAAGGGGCTGGATGCGCTGCTCTCCACCGTGCAGATGCCGGGTGGTGTACCGGTAGCGACCGTGGCGATCGGCAAAGCCGGTGCCAAGAACGCAGGTTATCTGGCAGCCCAGATGCTGGCAGTAGCCGATGATGAACTGGCGGCCAAGGTTCGGGCCGAACGCCAGAAGAATGCCGAAGAGGTGATGGCCAAGGATGCCGCCCTGCAGGCTCAACTCAAGTAAGTGAATGGGTGGCGATCCGGATGTGTCGTATTTTTCCTGTGCAACAGCAACACGTCACTTTGCCATGGTCGCCGCCATACGGATTCAACTTGCTACTAAGTGACGAGGCGGCAGCCAGGCTGCCGCATTTTTCCTATGCCAAATGAATTTGAACAGGCGGTTGCTGCCCTCCAGCAGGAAGGGGTGATCGCTTATGCGACCGAGGCCGTGTTTGGTCTGGGATGTGATCCCGACTCCGAAGTGGCGGTGCAGCGACTGCTGGCCATCAAGCAGCGTCCGGTAGAGAAGGGGTTGATCCTGATTGCTGCCGACATGGCACAGCTGCAGGATTACATCGATCTGAGCCAGCTTAGCGGTGAGCAACTGGCTCGGGTTGAAGCCAGCTGGCCCGGTCCTTTTACCTGGATCATGCCTGCCCGTGCAACGACGCCGGCCTGGCTGACCGGGCAGTTCGAGACCCTCGCGGTGCGCGTGACGGCTCATCCTCAGGTGCAGGCGTTGTGCCGTGCCTTTGGCAAGCCGCTGGTCTCTACCAGCGCCAACCTGACCGGTGAGGAGCCTGCCCGTCGGGTGGCCGATATTGGTGAGCGGCTGGCAAGCAAGTTGGCCTATATCCTGCCCGGTGAAGTGGGTGGTCAAGCCAATCCATCCGAGATCAAGGACGCCCGAACCGGCGCCATTATTCGCCCCTCCTGAGCAGGCGGATACATCATGATTTGCCATCAATCCGCTGGGCGGTGAGCTCACCGGATTGATTCAACTATAAAAATGGACAGGGCGTTCACGATCCTGCCTGACTGGAGACAAGATGAGCAAACCGGATGTGGCCCAGGTCAAGGCCTTCCTGTTGCAGTTGCAGGACGAGGTCTGCCGTGGTCTGGAGCAGGCCGATGGCAGTGGACACTTTGTGGAAGATGCCTGGAGCCGTGAAGGCGGTGGCGGTGGTCGCACCCGCGTGCTGCGCCATGGCGCGGTGATCGAGCAGGGGGGCGTCAACTTCTCCCATGTCTATGGCGATGCCATGCCTGCCTCTGCTACAGCACATCGGCCAGAGTTGGCCGGTCGCAAGTTCGAGGCGATGGGCGTGTCGCTGGTGATCCATCCGCACAACCCCTATGTGCCGACCAGCCATGCCAACGTCCGTTTCTTCATTGCCGAGAAAGAGGGTGAAGAGCCCATTTGGTGGTTTGGCGGTGGTTTCGATTTGACGCCCTTCTACCCGTTTGCCGAAGATGTGCAGCACTGGCATCAGGTCTCCCGTGATCTCTGCCGGCCCTTTGGTGATGAGATCTACCCCGAGTTCAAATCCTGGTGCGATCGCTACTTCTTCCTCAAGCACCGCAACGAGACGCGAGGGGTGGGCGGTCTCTTCTTCGACGATCTTAATCGCTGGCCTTTTGCCGACTGCTTTGCCTTTATGCAGGCGGTAGGTCGGGGATATCTTGATGCTTACCTGCCGATCATCGAACGACGCAAGGCGCTGCCCTATGGCGAGCGGGAGCGGGAGTTCCAGCTCTATCGTCGCGGCCGTTATGTGGAGTTCAATCTGGTGTATGACCGGGGCACTCTGTTCGGGTTGCAGACTGGCGGACGTACCGAGTCGATCCTGATGTCGATGCCACCGCTGGCACGTTGGGAGTATGACTGGCAGCCGGAAGCGGGCACTCCTGAAGCCTTGCTCTACACCGATTACCTCACGCCGCGAGAGTGGCTGTGACCCGAGGGGCCATGATGGCCCCTTTTTACTGGCCGATATTCGGCTTGTTCCCGAGTGCGAAAACCCGTTAAATCGGAATATTGCCCTCTGATGGAACTCTTTGATGGATCGTTATCTGGTTTTTGGCCACCCGGTGCGCCACAGCAAGTCCCCCTTCATTCACACCCTGTTTGCCAGACAAACCCAGCAAGAGCTGGAGTATGGGCTGGCTGAACCCGCCGTCGACGAGTTTGCCCAAGCCCTGCGCACCTTCTTTGACCAAGGGGGCAAGGGATGCAATGTCACCGTTCCCTTTAAGGAGCAGGCATTCACTCTGGTCGATCGCTTGAGCCCGAGGGCCAAGCGGGCGGGCGCGGTCAATACCATCAAGCTGACCGATGATGGCGTGTTGCTGGGGGATAATACCGATGGCGCCGGATTGGTCGCCGATCTCAAGTCCCATGGTGTGACGCTGGCGGATAGCCGGATCTTGCTGCTGGGTGCCGGTGGCGCTGCTCGCGGTGCATTGGCGCCGCTGCTGGCTGAGTTGCCGAGCGAGCTGGTGATCGCCAACCGCACCCACACAAAAGCGCAACAGTTGGCTGCCGAATTCTGCGATCTGGGGCCTGTGACTGCCCAGACCTATGAGCAGTTGGCAGGGCTATTCGATCTCGTCATCAATTCGACTTCTGCCAGCCTGCAAGGAGAGCTGCCGCCGTTGGCCCCTGCCCTGATCCACACTGATATTGCCATCTACGACATGATGTATGGCGCCTCGGATACGGCGTTTATCAGTTGGGCCAAGCAGCATGGGGCCCGTCAAACCATGGATGGACTCGGCATGCTGGTGGAACAGGCCGCCGAAGCGTTTACCGTGTGGCGCGGAATTCGTCCCGGGACTAAACAGGTATTGAGAGAGTTGAAGCGTAACTTGGGGGTGATATGAACCAGGGTATTCTGTTTCCCGACCTGATGGAGTGGCAGGCTGACGAACAGCGGGTGCGTTTTCCTGCCCAGCAGATGGGGGCACTGATAGATTGTTACATCAGCCAGCGGCGACTGGAGAGAATGACAGGTCTGGCGCTGACGAGAGAGGATGACATCGTCAGAGCCTTTGAAAGTGTGCGTTTTGACATTGAAGATCTGGCTGAAAAACTCATTGAAGAACAAGAGTTTGCTGAAGATGGCGCTATCTATCTCTGATTTTTCAAAGTTTTTTTGTTTTGTAGCGGAACTACTTTGAAATGGGGCTGACTAACTAGATAGTTGAGGAAGTGCTAGCTAGTCACCTTTATAACTCCCCGGTATTCGTACTGGGGATTTTTTTATCTGCATGAAAGTAAAAGGTTTTTTCTTAATCTGTAAGTGGTGAAACTAAATTACATAAATTACTTTCACTTTCTGCTGCTTTGCTGTACAGTTGTCTGCGTAGGGTACAGAGGTAAGATGTTCTATCTTTCAGACCTTTTATTTCACGTAATTGAATGTGGCTGAATAGCTGCCCCGATGAGGTTCTCGTCGGGGTATTTTTTTATGTGCATCATTTAGAGTAAATGCTTTAAATTGGCGATGCATTTGATAGAATGAGGCTGCTTCTTGAGGAATACCTGTCGTCTGGTACTCAAGATTCAGCTTCTTCCCAATTTTTTGAACTTATTATTTCAGGCTGGATGGCATCACTGTCGTCCGGCCTCATTTTTATCCCTTTCGGTTAGATTTTGTAATTAAATTTCATTTTTGTATCTTTTTATAATTGCTGTTCGTTTTGAAAGAACGAATTTGAAAACGCTATCAACGCCTCCTTAAGTTAATTCCCACCATGAATTAACGATCTATCTATATGAACTGTAAGCGGTAATGGATATAACTGGGGAGGCGAATGCGGGGTATTTGTCGTGAGGCAGGTGAAAGCGGCAATCTGAAACCCTTTCAATCAGCGGAGGAGTGCTCCGCCAATTGCAAGGAGAGCGAGGAGTGGATTACTCCTCGACAGGTTGCTGTTCGTCAGCGTCCAGCAGGTCGGTATCGTCACCACTGACGTACCATTCGGTCAGGGTTTGCGCCAGCTTCTCCACACCGATGTTGGTGAGGGAGGAGAACGCTTCAACCTGGATCTGGGAACCGAGGTTGGCAACAGCCTGGCGCACCTTGATCACCTGGTTGTTGCGCGGACCCGGGCTCAGTTTGTCAGCCTTGGTCAGCAACAGCATGACGGGCAACTGACGGTGTGAACTCCACTCCAGCATGTTCATGTCGGTATCTTTGAGCGGGTGGCGGATGTCCATCAGGATCACCAGACCTTTCAATGACTCACGGCGCTGCAGATACTCTGCCAGTGACTTTTGCCACTTGAGCTTCATTTCCAGCGGAACTTGCGCATAACCATAACCCGGCAAGTCGACCAGACGCTTGCCCGGTTCCAGCTCAAACAGGTTGATCAGCTGGGTACGACCAGGTGTCTTACTGGTGCGCGCCAGGTTCTTGTGTTTGGTTAAGGTGTTCAATGCAGATGACTTACCGGCGTTGGAACGGCCGGCAAACGCGATCTCGACACCCCCATCATTTGGCAGGTGACGGATGTCGGGTGCGCTGGTCACAAAATGCACCTTATTGAAATTCAGAGTTTGTGTATCCAACGTAAATTCCCCATGGAGATAGAGGGTTATAGAGTTACTTTTTTGTAAAATGGTGTAAAATAGCGTCGCTTAAACGCGTTTATTTTAACATGCCTTCAGCGGCATGGGATCTGGAAGCCTAATAACGAAAAGTTGGAACGCCATGAAGAACCTAGTCATTACTCTTGCTCTGATGGTTGGCGTAACGGGGATGGCACAAGCCAAGGGCGATGCCGCTGCGGGACAGACCAAGGCTGCCGTTTGTGCGGCTTGTCATGGACCGGACGGAAACAGCCTGGTTGATATGTACCCCAAAATTGCTGGTCAGCACGCATCATATATCAAAAAGCAGTTAGTTGAACTGAAGGCTGCCGCTTCTGGTCAAATTGGCCGGGTTGCGCCAGTGATGGGGCCGATGGCGTTACCTTTGTCGGAACAGGACATGGATGACCTGGCGGCTTATTTCTCCAGCCTGAAGGTTACCCCTATCGCTGTCCCTGACGACGTGGTCGAAGCGGGCAAGGCACTCTATATGGGTGGTGACATGAGTCGTGGTCTGGCAGCTTGTACGGCTTGCCATGGTCCCCGTGGCTCGGGTGTCGAACAGGCGAAGTATCCCAACCTGTCCGGCCAGCATCCTGCCTATATCAAGGCTCAGCTCACCGCATTCCGTGCCGGGACGCGTGACAACGATCCGAATGGCATGATGCGGGACGTTGCCAAGAAACTGACTGATCAGGATATCGAAGCCCTCTCCAAATATGTGGCGGGTCTGCACTGATATAGTCGATACGGTCGATTTGAGTTGAAACGGGGAGCCTGGGCTCCCCGTTGTTTTTATGGCTTTCAGATAATTCTCGGTTTAATCCCCCCGTTCTGTAAGAGATCTCCCATTCTCAAGGCAGGCCAAGGCTCATAAAATTGCATAAAATATTAAATAATCATTATTTATCAATGGATTATATGAATATTGATATTTTTCGACATGTTGAGAATGTTTTGAGTGGATTGAGCCGCTTTATAGAGTTGGTACAGTAGGTTTAATGGATTCACCCATGGATTGGGTGGCGGTTTCACGACAGGGTGTTGTGAGCAGAGGATGGCTGGCGTGGCGGGATGTCATGGGCTCGGATGAGCTGGCAAAGGATTGAAGGATCAGGATGGTGACCATCTCCGGAGCGGGATGGGGTTGCGGGATGCAGACTCCCTGGCACGATGGCAGGATGCGGTCGAGACGGGTCAAACAAGCACACGCACATTCAGGAACGACCAATATAAGGTCAGGATGACCACACAACGATATGATGCGGCGACAAGTTTTCATGGAGAGGACGAAACAGATTGTTTTGCCATTCAGGATGGCGCACGCATGAACATATCAAGGCAGCTTCGGCTGCCTTTTTTCTTTTGGGTCATTAACCCGATTAGCCATTCTGTGTCAAAATACCAGCAACATGCCCAGAGGATACCGATCCTGCGGTGTTCAGTGGCCTGATTGGGCCTGATTGGTGCGGGATCCTGCTCTTGTTCCAGCCTTACTGTTCCTCGCATCGTATCCCACCGGGTGAGATCATCCCGGGTACGGGTCAAACCAGTTATTTTTCGGAGTTAGCCATTCATGTCTGCCAAACAACCCACTCGCAAGCCTACTGGCAAGCGCAAAGAATCTGATGTCAGTGCTCAGGAAGGCCGTGAGCGTAAACGGGCTGCCAAGCGAAAGGGCCTGAAGGCTGGTTCTCGTCAGCAAGTTGAACAGCCGAAGAACAAGTCTGGCAACAGCCAGTCCAAAGATCCGCGTATCGGTTCCCGCAAGCCGGTGGTACTGGTGGTGGATGACAAACAGAAGAAGCCGGCAGCCCCCAAGGCGGTGAAAGAGAAGAAGCTGCTGATGACGCCCGAGCAGGAGCTGGCTTCCATCGAAAACGATGACCGCTTGAATGATCTGCTGGATCGTCTTGATGCCGGTGAAACCCTGGAAGCGGCCGAGCAGGCCTGGGTTGATCAGCGCGTCGACCGTTATCAGGAACTGATGGATGAGCTGGGCATCATCGATAACGACGATGATGAAGATGACGAGCTGCCGTTTGATGATGGTGATGACGCCGAGTTCGACGAGCAGAAACCGGCCTCCGAAGAGGAGTTGTGGGACCGTTTCAACCAGGTCGATTTCAAGCCGGAACCCAAGCCTGAGCCGAAGAAAAAGTGATGAGTGGATGGATGCTGGCCGCCCTGTTGGGCGGCCTGATTTTGTCAGGATTGGCCATCTATGCAGGCATTCTGCTGGCCAGGCTGAGACGACAGCAAGCGATGCAGTGGCAGGCGATTACCGCTCGCAATGAACGAATTCTGGAGAGCGTGCGGGTCATTGCTCATGCGATGCATGAGGGGCAGTGCGATTACTCCGAAGGCGCCATTCGGCTGACCAATCTGCTGGATGCGTTGCAGATCAAGGGGGGGCGAGCGTTCGTGGCCGAGTTCCCGGGTCTGTACGGGCTGTATGAGAAGGTGAAAGATATGCCGACTCATGAGGCCAGACGTGCCCTCAAGCGCAATGAAGTGATGAAGATGGATCTCGAACGCAGCGGCTACGAGGCCGAGCTGGAGGCTCAGATCCTCAAGGATGTGGCCCAGCTGAAGGATTTTCAGTTAGGTCGGTGAGCCAACAATAACAACAAGAGAGGAAGCGAGCGTGCAAGCAGAACAGATTGTGTGGGATCAGGCCCTGATCGAAAAATATAACTACAGTGGCCCGCGATACACCTCTTATCCCACTGCGCTGGAGTTCAACGAGAGCTTCGGCTATCCGGATTTTGTCCGCGCAGCCGGCCAGTATCCCGAGCGCAATCTGTCGCTCTACGTGCATATCCCTTTCTGTCACAAGCTCTGCTACTACTGCGGCTGCAACAAGGTCATTACCCGTCATCAGCACAAGGCTGACGAGTATCTCGACTACCTGGAGCAGGAGATCAAGGCGCAAGCCCCGCTCTTCAAGCATCGTCTGGTTACCCAACTGCACTGGGGGGGCGGTACACCCACCTATCTGGATGAAGCGCAAACGCGCCGTCTGATGGCCATGCTGCGTGAGCACTTCCATTTCGCCGAAGAGGGGGAGTTCAGCATCGAGGTCGATCCGCGCGAGATTGCCATTACCATGCTGGATGTGCTGCGAGACGTCGGCTTCAACCGCATCAGCCTTGGGGTGCAGGACTTCAACAAGGATGTGCAGGTTGCGGTCAACCGCGAGCAGGACAACGACTTTATTAAAGCCATGTTGGAGCGGGCCCGTGAACTTGGCTTCCGCTCGACCAACCTCGACCTTATCTATGGCCTGCCGCATCAGGATCGTGCCAGCTTCCACCATACGCTGGAAGAGGTGCTCAAGACGGATCCGGCGCGCCTCTCCATCTTCAACTATGCCCATCTGCCGAGCCGCTTTGCCGCCCAGCGCAAGTTGAAAGAGGTGGATATGCCTGCGCCGCAGGAGAAACTGGCCATGCTGCAGGACACCATTGCCTTCCTCACTGGCCAGGGTTATCAGTTCATCGGTATGGACCATTTTGCCAAACCCGATGACGAGCTGGCGGTCGCGCAGCGCGAGGGCAAGCTGCACCGCAACTTCCAGGGCTATACCACCCAGGGAGATTGTGATCTGCTGGGGCTGGGGGTCTCCTCCATCAGCATGATCGGTGATGCCTATTCCCAGAACCAGAAAGAGCTCAAGGCTTATTACGCACAGGTTGCAGAGCTGGGTCATGCCCAGTGGAAAGGCTGCTCGCTCAATCAGGATGATCTGATCCGCCGTGAGGTGATCAAGCGGCTCATCTGTGATTTCCGCCTGAACTTTGCCGCTGTCGAACAGGCGCACGGGCTCAATTTCAGAGAGTATTTTGCCGACGATCTCAAGCTGCTGCAGACCTTCATCAACGATGGATTGGTGCGTATGACGGAGGATGGTCTGGAGGTCTCCTCCACGGGGCAGCTGCTGATCCGCAATATCTGCATGTGCTTCGATGTCTATCTGCGCAACAAGGCGCGCCAGCAGCAGTTCTCTCGCGTGATATAAGCTTGTTTGCCGATTAGAAAACAGAGAAGGGCGCCATCGTGGCGCCCTTCTCATCTGTATTTTTGCTTAAGCAGCGGGTCGGGAAGGTTCTGGTAAGAAGTCTCTGCGCTGAGGCAAGCAATTGAGAGCCAAGCAAGGGGACGGTGAAATGCAGATAAAAAGATGGGGGCGACTTGCGTCGCCCCCGGTAGTCGTATCGCTCAGATCCTTGAACGAAGTTGCTCCCTGCAATCCCTGACTGTTTACCTCTTCCTTTAGGTTTCCCCTTCCCAATCCTTTGGGGTGTCCTTTAGCCATCTTGGCCTGACGAGTCATCCTGTCCCGTCGCACTTTCTCCGTCCTGGGAGGTGTCCTTTACCACATCCTGTGGTGAGTCCATTTGCCCAACCCTGGCAGCCAGTCTTCCTGACCGACTTCATTGCGTCCGTGCATGAGTAACTATAAGGATTTTCTAACCGGCTACAACGCCAGATTGGAAAACGTTTTTGTCATTAGCTATTTCGAAAGTTATGGGTTTCGGTTTTTTCATTTATAAACAGCTAGTTAATTTAATCATCTTCATGTTTTAAGATCTTATCTTCCGATTATCTCGGGGATCTTTTCGGCTGTTGGCTTACATCTGGAATGGCAGATCTCTTACACGGCGTTTTGGTTGCTTCAGAAACAGATTTTGCCGTCTGATGATGGTCATTCGGGGTGAGTTGGTGAGGCACACAAAGAGCGGTTGAATGGAGAAATTATGAGCGCTGGTTGAGCCGCTCATAGATGGTCTGGCGCTCTTCCGGAGTCAGCGAAGAGAAATAGTGGGTAAAAAGGCGCAGCAACAGGGACTTGTTCATGCCGTCTTGCTGGGTCAGGTTACCCAGCTCGTCGATGGCCACCGTGCTCATGGAGAAGGTGGCTTTTTTGTAGCTGGGCTTCAGGTGCTCACCACTCTCGATAAAGGCCAGCGCCGACAAGGCTTCATCACGATGCAGGCCCAGTTCAAGGCTGACCACCTTGGGTTTGCCCTTGGCGTAGAACTCCGCATCTTCGATAAATTCGTCGACGGTGAACTTCTTCTGGTGATGCAGCTGGTGCTTTTTCTTCAGATCGGCCAGACCCATCTCACACCCCCACTTGCAGGAACTCTTTGGCGATGGCCCGGATCTCTTCGGCGGATTTGCCATCCGGCTCGATCTCCATCACCGACAGTCCCTTCTCTTCGCTGTCGTCATAGACGTTGCGACCATAGGTGATGGCGTTCAGGACATCGACACCGAACGAGGAGCAAACCTCTTTCGCCTCCAGAATGCGTTTTACCTGATTGGGCAGGGCGGGGCACTGGGTCAGCACTACGGCTGCATTGAGGGTCGGATTGACCATTTTGCATGTAGTGATGAGATCTTCCATGTGGGGCAGAGTCTTGAGGTCACGGCGTTTCGGGCGCAAGGGGATCAAGGCGTGGGTGGCGACAGCCATGGTGGAGCGCAGTGCCCGGTTGTCTTGCCCGCCGCAATCGACGATGACGTAGTCGTAGCGGTTTTTCAGGCTGAGCAGGTCGTTGCGAATATTGCCATAGAGCTGTACGCAGTTGATTTGTGGCAGCTCCGGGTTGTCGTTGCGCTCCTGAATCCAGTCAGAGGTGGTGCGCTGCGGGTCGCAGTCGACCAGTAACACCTCCCCCTGAAATTGGGATCTGAGGTAGACCGCCAGATTTTGTGCCAGGCAGCTCTTGCCACTCCCCCCCTTCTCTCCACCGACCAACAAGATCATGACGTTCCCCTATCCATGAGAAAACCGCTGATTTCAGTATAGGAGGGGCCTGTCTCATCACAAGGCGAGAGGAGTGATGCTCCTCTCGTTGTTTCGACTAGTAATGAACGCTGCCTCCCTGCCAGCGGCAGACATAGTCAGGCACCAGCATTTGAGGGGCCTTGTCGACATGGCATACCACCATGGGCATGGCAGGGGCTCCTTCAGCCTGACTGAGGGTGGGGAGCGCAGAGAGCAGCAAAGTCGCGAGCAACAGCATGGGTTTCATCTTCATAACAACTCCTTGGTAGTGCCATTCCTGTGTGATCTGGATCACTTTCTGAGTTAAGTCGAGGTTGGCGCCAGCGCAAGGTGAGACGAATAAATTCAATTAATGAAAAAAGTATCAAAAGGCGTTGTGATGACCGACGAGGATGGCTGCCCACCTTGATGCGGACTTTGTGCATATTAAGTTGAACTGCACAAAGAGGTGATGACTTATAAGGCCGAGCCTGATGGGGTTGGCATCAATGCCATGATCTGGAACAAGAAAAGATTTATGCAGTGAATGTGGTCGATGTGAGTATTTATTTCTCCCGCATTCCTCCCGTCACGGCGATGTATTCAATACCTAGGGAGTAATATTCAAATTCTATTTGTAAAGTTATTTACAGTAATGATTTTTAACGGTTTTTGTTATTTGCATTTAATCACTCCAGTGAACTGGCATGAATAAAAAATGAATCAATCTGAAATATAGCAGGGTGGTTTTGCATGGTTATTCGGTGCTATTTGTTTGGAAAATGCGCAATTTGCTACCGGGGTCATAGATTGGATGGTGAATATATTCAGTTCTGAGTGAATGTGATCAATGTCTAAGTTTGTCGCGATTTGCAGGGCTAACCTCGGTCTCGAAAGGCAAGGGCAGGATAGAACATAAGCCGATTACCCTACATAAAGAATATCCCGCCTTAGCCACGAGCATGAATAGAAGGAATCTATTCAATCACTCGCAGGGACCACTGCTAGACGGAATATAATCATGAGCAAATTTTATGTAGGTTCTGAAGTTGGCCAATTGCGCCGTGTCATGTTGCACCGCCCCAACCTCAGTCTGAAGCGTCTGACTCCTTCCAACTGCCAGGATCTGCTGTTCGATGACGTCCTGTCAGTTGAACGCGCCGGTCAGGAGCACGACAAATTCGCTCAGGTACTGCGCGATCAGAATGTCGAAGTTTTCCTGCTGACCAATCTGCTGGCCGAGACTCTGGATGTGCCGGAAGCCAAAACCTGGCTGCTGCAACATCAGGTCTCCGACTATCGCCTCGGCTCTTCTTTTGCCAACGATGTGCGCTGCTTCCTGGCTGACATGCCGCACCGCGAATTGGCCCGCATTCTCTCCGGCGGCCTGACTTACTCCGAGATGCCCTACAGCGGCGTCAACATGGTAGTGGGCATGCACGCTCCGACCGATTTCATCATCGAGCCGCTGCCCAACCACCTCTTTACCCGTGACACCTCCTGCTGGGTTTACGGTGGCGTCTCCATCAACCCGATGGCCAAGCCGGCTCGTCGCCGCGAGACCAACCATGTGAAGGCCATCTACCGCTGGCACCCGATGTTTGCCGGTCAGGACTTCATCAAGTACTTCGGTGACGAGGAGCGTGACTACGACAACTCCACCATCGAGGGTGGCGACGTACTGGTTATCGGCCGCGGCGCCGTGCTGATCGGCATGTCCGAGCGCACCACCCCGCAAGGTGTCGAGCACCTGGCTCGCAGCCTGTTCAAACACGGCCAGGCCAAACAGGTCATCGCCATGGAATTGCCGAAACACCGCAGCTGCATGCACCTGGATACCGTCATGACCCACATGGATATCGACACCTTCTCCGTCTATCCGGAAGTGATCCGCAAGGACGTGCAGTGCTGGAGCCTGACTCCGGGCGGCGCTACCGGCATGAACATCAAGGAAGAGGGCTACTTCGTCACCGCTATCGAGAAAGCACTGGGCGTCGATCAGCTGAAGATCATCACCACTGGCGGTGACAGCTTCGAAGCCGAACGCGAGCAGTGGAACGACGCCAACAACGTACTGACCGTACGTCCCGGCGTGGTGGTGGGTTACGAGCGCAATACCTACACCAATGAGAAATATGACAAGGCCGGTATCACAGTTCTCTCCATTCCGGGTGATGAACTGGGCCGTGGCCGCGGCGGCGCCCGCTGCATGAGCTGCCCGATGGAACGCGACAGCATCTGATGAGACGGCGTGGCGCCGGCAGAAGCTGGCGCCACACAGAACCAAACTCGAGATTAACCACTATGAAAAAACCAACTGTCGTCGTCGCTCTGGGTGGCAATGCACTGCTCCGTCGTGGTGAGCCACTGGAAGCGGATATCCAGCGCAAGAACATCGCAACGGCCGCCAAGACCATCGCCCTGATCGCTCAGGAGTACAACGTGGTGCTGGTGCATGGCAACGGCCCGCAAGTCGGCCTGCTGGCCCTGCAGAACAGCGCCTACACCAAGGTATCCCCCTATCCGCTGGATGTGCTGGGTGCCGAGTCTCAGGGCATGATCGGCTACATGCTGATCCAGGAGCTGAAAAACCTGATGCCGAGCCGCAACGTCACCGCGCTGCTGACTCAGGTGCAGGTTGATCCCAAGGATCCGGCATTTGCCAACCCGACCAAATTTATCGGCCCCGTCTACGAAGAGGCTGAAGCCCGCACCCTGGCAGAAGAGAAGCACTGGGTGGTCAAGGCTGACGGCAAGTTCTTCCGCCGCGTAGTGCCATCCCCGCTGCCCCAGCGCATCGTCGAAGGCGACGCCATCGAAACCCTCATTGCCCAAGGCCACCTCATCATCTGTACCGGTGGTGGCGGCATCCCTGTGACCTGGGATGGCCAGAGCCTGACCGGTATCGAAGCCGTCATCGACAAGGACATGTCTGCCGCCTACCTGGCTAAGCAGATCAAGGCCGACGCCCTGCTGATCCTGACCGACGCCGATGCCGTCTATCTGGATTGGGGCAAACCGACCCAGCGTCCGCTGCGAGTCACCAGCCCGGACGAGCTGGACGGGGTCAAGTTCGATGCAGGTTCCATGGGACCGAAAGTCGAAGCCTCTTGTGAATTTGTCAAAGCGACCGGCGGCATGGTCGGCATCGGCTCGCTGGAAGATGGCCTCGCCATCCTCAAGGGGGAAGCCGGCACCAATATCGTCGCCACCCGCACCGTACATGCGTAATTACCGATATCTGTACTGAGAATGCGTAGTCAACACTACTGCCCGAACTGGTCTGAAACATATATAGAGAGAACTCATCATGGCTTTTAATCTGCGTAACCGTAACTTCCTGAAACTGCTGGACTTCACCCCGCGCGAAATCCAATACATGATCGATCTGGCCATCGACCTGAAGAAAGCCAAATACGGTGGCTACGAGCGCAAGCATCTGGTCGGCAAGAACATCGCCCTGATTTTCGAGAAGACCTCCACCCGTACCCGCTGTGCGTTTGAAGTAGCGGCCTTCGACCAGGGCGCTCAGGTCTCCTACCTTGGCCCAAGCGGTTCCCAAATCGGTCACAAGGAGTCCATGAAGGACACCGCCCGTGTACTGGGTCGCATGTATGACGGTATCGAATACCGCGGCTACGGTCAGGAGATCGTCGAAGAACTGGGCGCCTATGCAGGTGTTCCGGTCTGGAACGGCCTGACCAACGAATTCCACCCGACCCAGATCCTGGCCGACTTCATGACCATGCTGGAGCACGGCAAGGGCAAGCGTCTGGATCAAATCAAGTTCGCCTACCTGGGTGATGCCCGCAACAACATGGGTAACTCCCTGATGGTCGGCGCCGCCAAAATGGGCATGGATATCCGCTTGGTTGCGCCGAAAGCCTTCTGGCCGGAAGAGGAGCTGGTTGCCAAGTGCCGCCTGATCGCCGAAGAGACCGGCGCACGCATCACCCTGACCGAAGATGTGAAAGAGGGTGTGCTGGGTGCTGACTTCCTCTACACCGACGTCTGGGTATCCATGGGTGAAGCGAAAGAAGCCTGGGATCAGCGCGTCAAACTGATGACTCCGTATCAGGTCAACATGGATGTCATCAACGCCACCAAGAACCCGGATGTGAAGTTCATGCACTGCCTGCCGGCGTTCCACAACGACGAGACCACCATGGGCAAGGAAGTGGCTGACAAATATGGCATGAAAGGCCTGGAAGTGACCGAGGACGTGTTCGAATCCGAGCACAGCATCGTGTTCGACGAGGCCGAAAACCGGATGCACACCATCAAGGCAGTGATGGTTGCTACGCTGGGCGACTAAGGTCGCAGTAGTGGTGCCGGGGGGTGACCCCCGGCTTTTCGACCATGTGACAGCGGCATAATACCTCTAACCCTACAACCCGCAGCCTGCATGGATACCACACCCACAGAAGGAAGCTGGACCATGACCAAATTCAAGTTCCCGTCAGCCTACACGATACTGTTTGTGCTGATCGCCCTGGTGGCCGCCCTGAGCTGGATAGTGCCGGCCGGCAAATATGAGATGACCATGAACGAAGCCCTCGGCAAAGAAGTGCCGGTGGCGGGTACCTACAAACTGGTGGAGGGGAATCCCCAGGGGATCGTCGACGTGCTGCTGGCACCTATCGATGGCCTCTACAACCACGACACCTATGAGGCAGGCGCCATCGACGTCTCCCTCTTCATCCTGATCATCGGCGGCTTCCTTGGCATTGTGACCAAGACTGGCGCCATCGATGCCGGTATCGAGCGCGTCACCGATCGTCTGCGTGGCCGCGAGGAGTGGATGATCCCGATCCTGATGGCGCTGTTCGCCGCAGGGGGCACCATCTACGGCATGGCCGAAGAGTCGCTGCCTTTCTACACCTTGCTGGTACCGGTGATGATGGCCGCCCGCTTCGACCCTGTGGTGGCTGCAGCAACCGTATTGCTGGGCGCCGGTATCGGTACTCTCGGTTCCACCATCAACCCGTTTGCCACCGTTATTGCCGCCAACGCGGCCGGTATCTCCTTCACCGACGGTATCTGGCTGCGCGTTGCCATGCTGGTCGCCGGTTGGCTGCTCTGTGTTGCCTACGTCATGCGTTACGCCAAGATGGTGCGCAGCGATCCGAGCAAATCTCTGGTGGCTGACAAGTGGGAAGAGAACCGTGCCCACTTCCTCGGCAACAAGAGCGACCAGATGCTGGAGTTCACCCTGACCCGTAAAATCGTGCTGGGTATCTTCGTCGCCGCCTTTGCCGTGATGATCTACGGTGTGGCCGTGTTGGGCTGGTGGATGGCGCAGATCTCCGGCGTGTTTCTGGCTGCCGCCATCATCGTTGGTCTTATCTCCCGCATGAGCGAGGAGGAGCTGACCTCCAACTTTATCGACGGTGCCCGTGACCTGCTGGGAGTGGCGCTGATCATCGGTATCGCCCGCGGTATCGTGGTGGTGATGGATAACGGCATGATCACTCACACCATTTTGCACAGTGCAGAAGGGATCGTGACCGGCCTCTCCACCATCGTCTTTATCAACGTGATGTTCGTGCTGGAAGTGGTGCTCTCCTTCCTGGTGCCGTCCTCCTCCGGTCTGGCTGTACTGACCATGCCGATCATGGCGCCGCTGGCCGACTTCGCCAACGTGGGCCGCGATCTGGTGGTGACTGCTTACCAGTCAGCCTCCGGTCTGGTGAACCTGGTGACCCCGACCTCCGCCGTGGTCATGGGCGGCCTGGCCATTGCCAAGGTGCCTTATGTGCGCTGGCTGAAGTGGGTGGCTCCGCTGCTCGGTATCCTGACCGTGCTGATTGTGGTCTGCCTGAGTCTGGGTGCCGTGCTCTCCTGAGGGATAACAAGCAAGATGAAACGGGAGCCTGCGGGCTCCCGTTTTTTATGGGCGCAAGAAGTGATGGACACAAAGTCGCAGGCAACAAAAAGGCGACCCACGGGTCGCCTCGATGTATTTAGGGGAAATGGCTTAGCGGGCCTGCGCCAGCGTGCGCACCACGGCGGCGTGGGCCTGACGGGTACGGCTGATATGGCGCGGCGCGACCAGCACTACATCGTTGCCCGCGACGGCGCCCATGATCTCGGGATTGGCGTTGCGATCCAGCAGGCGAGCCACCACGGTGGCGGCCCCCGGAGTGGTGTGGATCAGCACCATCTGCTGGTTGTGTACCACTTCGCGCACCATGTCGTGGATCGAGCGGGTACTGCCGGCGGGTTCCAGCTGCTCATCGACCAGGGTGTAGACCTTCTTGCCGTTGGCATTCTGCGCCTTGGCCACGCCGAGGCGGCGCAGCAGGCGGGAGATGGTGGATTGGCTGATGTCGGCAAAGCCGCGCTCCGACAGCTCGCGGCGGATCTCTTCCTGGGTGCTGTAGCAGTGCTGACCGATGATCTGGCGACAGGCATCCAGCTGGGCCAGATCGGGCTCTTGGGCAACGGGACGACTGAGGGTTTTGACCACGGCGAATTCCTTTGATGATGACCGGAGGTAAACGCGCGATATCTGCCATAGCAGTCAGTTATCAGGTAAAAACACTGATAATCAACCTATATGCAGGGAATGAGCGGGCATTACCATCTTGCGATGGCAAATTATAGCTGACTGGAAATTCGGTGATGTGACAGGGTTCAAAAATGGGCCCCGCGGGGCCCAATCAGATATCAGTAACGCTCGCTGACGATGTCCTGAGTGAAGGACTTCTCGCAATATTTGCACTTCATCCGTACCACGCCTTTCACTTCGCGCACCCGGAAGTAGCTGTTCACCGGCTCGTTGTGGGAGATGCAGTTGGAGTTGGGGCAGTGGAACACCCCGGCAATGAACTCCGGCAACTCCAGCTGGTGCTTCTTCACCACATTGAAGTCTTCGATGATGTTGACGGTCGCTTTCGGGGCGAACAGCGCCAACTGGTTGGCCTGTTGCTCGGTCAGGCGGGTGTTCTCAATCTTGATGAGATCCTTCTTGCCCAGCGCGCCGGATTTCAGGTTGAAGCCGACGGTGATCCGCTCCTGGGTTTCGACCAGCTGGAACAGCTTGAGGATCTTGATGCCCTGGCCAGCGGGGATGTGATCGATGACGGAGCCGTGACGGATGGCTTCGACTTGCAGTTGGTTCTTGTCAGACATGATATTCCCCTAAGCTCAGACAGTTTCGTTCAGTACCAGTGCCAGCAGTGCCTGGCGTGCATAGACCCCATTCTCCGCCTGCTGGAAGTAGCAAGCGTGGGGAGTCTTGTCGACCGCTACATCGATCTCGTCGACGCGGGGCAGGGGATGCAGGATCTTCATGGTGGGCTTGGCCCCTTCCAGAGTCGCCAGCTCCAGGATGAACTTGGCGGCCATGTGCTTGTATTCGGTCTCGTCGAAGCGCTCTTTCTGGACGCGGGTCATGTAGAGGATGTCCAGCTCCGGCATCACCTCTTCCATGGTCTGGTGGACGCTGAACTGGATGCCCTTCTCTTCCAGCTCTTCGCAGATGTAGTCCGGCATCGCCAGCGCTTCCGGGGAGATGAAGAAGAAGCGGCAGTTGAACAGGCTGAGGGCCTGGGCCAGCGAGTGCACGGTGCGGCCATATTTCAGGTCACCGACGAAGGCGACGTTGAGGTTGTCCAGACGACCCTGGGTCTCATGTATGGTGAACAGGTCGAGCAGGGTCTGGCTCGGATGCTGGTTGGATCCGTCGCCGCCGTTGATGACCGGCACACGGGAGAACTCGGAGGCCAGACGGGCGGCACCCTCTTTCGGGTGGCGCATCACCACCGCATCCGAGTAGGAGCCGATGATCTTGATGGAGTCAGCCAGCGTCTCGCCCTTCTTGGCGCTGGTGTTGCCACCGTCGGCGAAGCCGATGATGTTGCCGCCAAGGCGCTGTACCGCGGTCTCGAACGAGAGGCGGGTACGGGTGGAGGCTTCGAAGAAGCAGCTGGCAACCAGCTTGTCTTTCAACAGGCTGGTGTCAGGTTCAGCCTTCAACCGTTGTGCGGTTGAGACTACCAGTTCCATTTCTGACCGGGTCAGGTCCGAAATGGAGATGACATGTTTCTTATAGAGTGGATTGGTCATCGTCTGCATTCCCTTTGACATCATTGGAGGTTTTTCGGGCACAAAAAAAAGCCCCTGAAACAGGGGCTTTTTTTAAAAATAACTGGGGATCGTTGGGGTGGGAACCGGAAACAACGGGGCCGCTCTGGTGCGCACCACCCGTCTGCAAGGCTGTTTTCTGAATCAAAAACTGCATCGTTTCGTCCCGACCTTTTTCAAAACCGGACAGATTATAGGGCCGCTTTTTTAATTGTCAAAATTTTATTTCTGATGCCAATTTCAGCATGAAAAACGTTTAAGTGGCGGAAAAATGACGACAAATCCACACTCTGTGCGTCTCTTGCAGCGATTCCCCATCGCGGGCCATGGCGCGCAAATAACCGAGTCTGTGGTGTCCTTCCAGCAGGCAGTAGGGGCGGGGCAGGGGATGACCGTTCGGGTAGCTGGCTCCCTCCTCCGGCACCAGTACGATGACAGGTTCGGGCCAGGTGCCGTCGCTCAGCATCTTCTCGCCTAGCCAGGAGCGGCGGACATAGCGATTGCTGCGCAGCATCTCGCCCCAGCGCTCGATCACCTCCATATGGCGGGAGTCTATCTGCTCGATAATTTGCGCGGTGGACCAGCTTTCACAGGTGAACTGATGGTTGGCGAGATCGATAAAGCTCCAGTTGGACTCAAAACCGCGCCAATGGCGGTAAATCCACTGGGAGAGCACACTTTCAGGAATAAAGGGCACCAGCGGCGCGACCCGTTCAAGATAGGCGGGCAGGGACTCTGTCTTGCGTTCATCCCTGAAGTTGAGGGGCGCCAGTTGTTGGAGCAGTCGGTAATTGAGCATAAGTGGCCTCCCGGTACCTGATTTCACCCTACCCCCATTTATGTCCCATTCCTACCCCGGCAGGGCTGCAAATACAGCAAGTTATCCCGCTTCGCTGCACAAACAACCGCGACTTGTTCGGGATTTGTGCAATCGCATTAAAAGTGTGAAAAAAGCCTTTACCTTTGAAACCCGCTTTGTATACTACGCCTCGTTTGTTGCAGGGGCGTAGTTCCAATTGGTAGAACAGCGGTCTCCAAAACCGATGGTTGCGGGTTCGAGTCCTGCCGCCCCTGCCATTTTCAGAAAGGCCAGCTCATTGAGCTGGCCTTTCGCATTTCCGGCGTTCGCCAATTTATCCCTCTCTCTTTTCTCTTTTCTCTTTTCTCTTTTCTCTTTTCTTCTTGCCGTTAGCAGTCCGGTGACTGTGGCCACATTGATCTCTATGTCTGCCGCAAGAGCGTTCAATGTGCAGCAACCCGCTGTTTCAGAACGGTGACCAGCCGCTGGTGGCGGGCGGGGAGCGGCCACTCGGCGCGGTAGATCAGCCAGAGGGTGTCGATCACTTCAATGCTGCTCTGGATCACCCGGATCTTCTCCTGCTGGGCAAAGGCGGTGACGGCGAAGCGGGGCAGCACCGTAAAGCCGAGGCCACGGGCGACCGGCTCCAGGATCAGGCCGATCTGGTTGGTAAAGCCGCGCAGGGGGATCTCGTCAACGCGCTGGCCGGGGTAGCGTCGTCCCAACAGGCGTTGTGCCATGCTGCGGCCATCCGGGTGGTCGATAAAGCCGAGCTGACAGAGGTGCTGCCAGCTCGGCTCCTCGCCATCGTTGGGCACCACCAGACAGAGGGGTTCGCGGGCGAAGGGCTCGGCGGCAATGCTGGGGTGTTCCGGCGGTTGATCCACCAGTCCCAGATCGCTGCGCCCTGCCAGCACGGCCTGCACTATGTCGGGGGTGGGGGCGAAGCGGTGCTGGATGGTGAGTCCGGGGTGCTCCTGTTGCTGGTCGAGCAGCAGGGGATAGAGCAGCAGACCAATGCTGCCTGGGGTGGACAGGGTGATGGCGCCGTGGTGAGGGTCGTCGTCAGATAGACGGGCTCGCAGCTGTTCGGCGGCCTGCGCCTGCTGGCGGGCGAAGTCGAGCAGCACCAGCCCGCGCGGGGTGAGCTCCAACTGACGAGGCTTGCGCAGCAGCAGGGGGCCGAATTCGGCCTCGAGGCGCGAGATATGCTGACTGACGGCGGCTTGAGTGAGATCCAGCCTCTCGGCGGCACGGGTAAAACTGCCGGTTTCATGCACCACCACCAGGGTATGGAGCCAGAGTGGATTAACCATAAATTTAATTTATGCCTTCAATTAGTTTGACCTTATTTTTCATTATGTCGCCCCTTCCTATCATGTCACCTGTTTCCCACACACAATTTCAAGGTGACGTATGACCTATCCACGTAACTTCTCCCACATCGGCATCACGGTGACTGACCTCGACAAAGCGGTCGAGTTCTATACCAAGGTGATGGGCTGGTATCTCATCATGCCGGCGACCACCATCACCGAGGATGACTCCGCCATCGGCGTGATGTGCAACGACGTGTTCGGCCCGGGCTGGGGTTCTTTTCGCATCGCCCACCTCTCTACCGGCGACAAGATCGGCATCGAGCTGTTCGAGTTCCCCAACAGCGAGCGCCGTGAGAACAACTTCGAATTCTGGAAGACCGGGGTGTTCCACTTCAGCGTGCAGGATCCGGATGTCGAGGGGCTGGCGGCGCGCATCGTCGCAGCGGGCGGCAAGCAGCGGATGCCGGTGCGCGAGTACTACCCGGGCGAGAAACCCTACCGCATGGTCTACATGGAAGATCCCTTCGGCAATATCGTCGAGATCTATAGCCACAGCTATGAGCTGACCTACTCCGCCGGTGCATATCAGGGGTAAGTGACAGGCCGCCTTCGGGCGGCCTGCTGCTTTGTTGTTACAAGAGTCAGTAGCATGGAATAGCGATCTGCTTCACACGAATAGCGCGTTCTGTTGTTGATAGATGGGAAAATATACAGATTCACTAAAGTCTGTTCATATTGCGGCCGATAGCCTTTGATACATCAGGGTTTTCCCTGCCTGACACAACAACAAGGATTCGTCGTCATGACCCTCTCTCTGCGCGGCAAGCTGCTGGCCACCAGTCTTGGCGTAGTGCTGCTGATGGCATCACTGCTCGGTATCGTTGCCTTTCACACCCTAAAATCCCGCACCATGAGCGCCATCCAGAGCGAGGCGGTCAACTATGGCCACGCCTACTCGGTCGCCATCGGCGAATGGATGACGGATCGCAAGAACACCGTCCATGCGCTGGTCAATCTGATCAGCGATAACCCCCAAGCCGAGCTGGTGCCGCACCTGAAGCAGGCCTACACCTCGGGCGGCTTCGGGCTCACCTATTTTGGCTCCGCGCAGGGGGTGATGACCCGGCAGGATCCCTCCCTCAACACCGGCAACTATGACCCGCGCGAGCGCCCCTGGTATCAGGATGCGGTGAAGGCGGGGCAGCTGATCGTCACCGCCCCCTATGTCAGCGTCACCATGCAGAAGCTGGTGGTCACCCTCTCCGAGCCGGTACGCCATCAGGGCGAGCTGGTCGGTGCCGTGGGGGCCAACCTGGCGCTCGACAAGCTGATCGACGAAGTGCTGGCGATGAAGGTGCAGGGTGAGGGCTACGCCATGCTGCTCGACAGCAGCGGCCTCATCGTCGGCCATCCGCAGAAGGATCTGGCGCTCAAGCCCATCGCCGAGCTGGCGCCGGGACTCTCTGCCGCCACCTTCCAGCAGTGGGGTCGCGAAAACAGCGAGCTGCACGCCGCCACCCTCGACGGGCGGGATGTGCTGCTGGCGGTACAACCGGTACCTGGCACCGACTGGCTGCTGGCCATGGTGATGTATCGCGATGTGCTGGAAGCGCCGCTCAGCAGTCTGCTGTGGGAGCTGGTGGGGCTGACCCTGGTGCTGATGCTGGTGTTCAGTGCCCTGCTCACCGCCACTTTCAAATACCTGTTCGCCGATCTCGGTCGGGTCGCGCACGCTCTGCACGACATCGCCCACGGCGAGGGGGATCTCACCGTTCACATCAACACCCACAGCAAGGATGAGGTGGGTCAGCTGGCCCAGAACTTCAACCAGTTCGTGGCGCGGCTGCACGGTATCGTCAGCCGGTTGCGGGATGTGACCGTCGAGCTGGCGGCACAGTCCCGTGCCCAGGCGGCCGGGGCGCAGGCCCGCAGTCAGCGGGTGCGCCAGCAGCAGGACGAGATCGTGATGGTGGCGACCGCGGTGACCGAGATGGCCTCCGCCACTCAGGAGATCGCCGGCAACGCCGAGTTTGCCGCCACTACCGCCACCGATGCGGTCGCACTGGCGGTCGCCGGCCAATCCCAGGTTGGCCAGAGTCAGCGCAGCATTACCGGTCTGGCGGACGAAGTGGCCGATGCCAGCCAGATCATCAACGAGCTGGACAGCCATGCCCAGAAGATCAGCGGCATTCTGGCGACCATCAGCGGCATCGCCGAGCAGACCAACCTGCTGGCGCTCAACGCCGCCATCGAGGCGGCGCGGGCCGGTGAGCAGGGACGCGGCTTCGCGGTAGTCGCGGACGAGGTGCGGGTGCTGTCACGCCGTACCCACGACTCTACCGACGAGATCCAGCAGATGATCGAGACCCTGCAGCAGACCACCCGTCGTGCCGTGGGTGGCATGGAGACCAGCCGTCAGCTGGCGGGTACCAGTGTCGAGGATGCGGAAGCGGCCAACCAGAGCCTTGCCCGGATCAACGAGGCGATCGGCTCCATCAGCGACATGGCGACCCAGATCGCCGCAGCGGCCGAGGAGCAGACCTCGGTGACCGGCGAGATCAGCCGCAATACCGAGAATATCCGCCACGTCTCGCAAGAGCTGGCCGAGCAGGCGGGCAGCGAGGCGGCGCAGGCGGCCGAACTCAAGTCGTTGACCGAGCGGCTTGAGCAGGAGATCGGCCGCTTCCGGCTCTGACATCCCGCCACGCCAGCAACAGAAAGGGCAGCCCGCGGGCTGCCCTTTGTTATTTCACGACTGGCTTAAGGAGTCTGTTTGACCCAAATCAGCTGGTCGGTGGCAAAGCCCAGCGACTTCGCTTTGGCGACCAGCGCATCCACCTTTGCCTTGGGCGGCTTGGGTGAGCGGGAGAGGATCCAGAGGTAGTCGTGGTTGTAGCTGGTCACCAGCGAGAGCTGGTAATCGGGGTCGAGGTCGATGACGTTGTAGCCGCCGTAGAAGGGGCCGAAGAAGCTCACCTTGAGCCGCGCCTCGTCAGGACTATCGACGAAGTAGGCCTTGCCCTCGGCTTCGCGCCAGCTGCCATCGCTCTGCTTGCCGCGGTTGAGCACCTTGACGCCGCCATCGTCCCGCAGGCTGTAGGTGGCGCTCACCTGCTCCAGCCCCCGTTCGAAGCTGTGGTCGAGGCGGGCGATTTCGTACCAGGTGCCAAGATAACGGTCGAGCTGGAAGCCGGTAACGGGGCGAATGCCGTCGGCAATCCCCGTACAGGCCGTCAGCAGTAAAGCGGTGAACAGGCAAAGCAGTGAACGCATAAGTAATCCCTCTCTTGTTATCCCTCAATGATGCGCAGCTGGCCATCCCGGAAGCGGGAGGCCTGATCCGTCGGCGTGCTGCCGAAGAAGCGCTTGTACTCCCGACTGAACTGGGAGTTGCTCTCGTAACCGACTCTGGCCGCCGCGGTGCCCGCCTTGATGCCGTCGTGCAGCATCATCATCCGCGCCTTGTGCAGGCGAAACGATTTGATGTACTGCAGCGGCGAGGTGGCAGTGACCGCCTTGAAGTGGTGGTGAAAGGCGGAGACGCTCATGTTCACCTCCCGCGCCAGCTCCTCCATGGTGAGGTTGTCGGCATAACGGGACTCTATCATACGCAGCACCCTGGCGATCTGGCCCACATGGTTGTGGCGATTGGCGAGCGCCTGCAGCGCCGGGCCGCCCCCCTCGGTGAGAGCGTGGAACAGCATCTCCCGCACCGTCTGCGGCCCCAGCACCCTGGCGTGCAACGGGTTATCCATCAGCTCGATCAGTCGCTCGGCGGCGCAAAACATGGTTTCCGACAGGGGGACCGAGTGGACACCGCTCTTTTGCGGCGCGGGGGCGGGCAAGGCATCGCCCAGCTCCAGCAACAGCTCTTGCAGGGTGACCAGATCGATCTCGATGGTAAACCCGATCAGCGGCTGCTCGGGGGAGGCGAAGCACTCGCACTCGCAGGGCAGCGGCAGGGTCATCAGCAGATAGTGGTTGGGGTCGTAGCGAAACACCTGATCCGCCAGATAACCCACCTTGTGCCCCTGCAGGATTACGATCATCCGCGGTTGGTAGAGCACCGGGGTGCGGCCATGGTGTTCGGTGGTATAGATGAGGTTGACCTGTTTCACCGGTGATGGGGTGATGCCGGGGGCGGTGACGTGGCGGGTCAATCTGGCTGCGAGGTCGCTGTAACGGTTTTGCATGGGGGCTCTTTGATTCGACAGTTCCGGTTTTCGCTGCTTTGTAGAAATAGGCAAGAATCAAGCAGGATGTTGTCTTGATGGTAGGGTGGTTCTGGAGAAAAATGCAATCACGATTTCGCGGCCAGGCCGCCCTGACTATCAGAAGAAGGCAATGTCGATGAACAACTTTACTCTCCATACCCCGACCAAAATCCTGTTCGGCCAAGGGCAGATCGCCCAGTTGCGCGAGCAGCTCCCGAGCGATGCCCGCGTCATGATCACCTATGGCGGCGGCAGCGTGGTACGCAGCGGCCTGCTGGAGCAGATCCGCAACGAGCTGGCTGGCATGACCCTGTTTGAATTTGGCGGCATCGAGCCGAATCCGGCCTACGAGACCCTGATGGGGGCTGTGGAGCTGGCCCGTGCCGAGCGGGTCGACTTCCTGCTCGCCGTTGGCGGTGGTTCCGTGCTCGATGGCACCAAGTTTATCGCCGCTGCCGCGCACTACGATCCGGCCAAGGATCCCTGGCACATTCTCGAGACCGTCGGCAGCGAAGTGCGTTCCGCCATCCCGCTCGGCTCAGTGCTGACCCTGCCGGCGACCGGTTCCGAAATGAACATGGGGGCCGTCATCACCCGTCGCAGCAGTGGCGACAAGGTGCACTTCTTCTCGCCGTTCGTGATGCCGCGCTTCGCCGTGCTCGATCCGGTGCTCACCTACACCCTGCCCGAGCGTCAGGTGGCGAACGGGGTGGTGGATGCTTTCGTCCACATCGTGGAGCAGTACCTCACCTATCCGGTCAATGCCAAGGTGCAGGATCGCTTCGCTGAAGGCTTGCTGCTGACCTTGATCGAAGAGGGCCCCAAGGCGCTGGCCGAGCCGCAGAACTACGAGGTACGCGCCAACATCATGTGGAGCGCTACCATGGCGTTGAACGGCCTGATCGGTGCCGGGGTACCACAGGACTGGGCCACCCACATGCTGGGTCACGAGCTGACTGCCCTGCACGGCCTCGACCACGCCCAGACTCTGGCGGTGGTGCTGCCCGCCCTGTTGCAGGCCAAGCGCAAACAGAAGCATGCCAAGCTGCTGCAATACGCAGAGCGGGTGTGGGGCTTGAACAGCGGCAGCGAAGCGGAGCGTATCGACGATGCCATTGCCGCGACCCGCGACTTCTTCGAGCGGATGGGGGTCAAGACCCGCCTGCGCGACTACGGTCTCAAAGATCTGGGTATCGACACTCTGATCGGCAAGCTGGGTGAGCACGGCATGACCCGCCTGGGCGAGCACGGCGATATCGATCTGGTGCAGAGCCAGCATATTTATGAAGCGGCCTGGTAAGGGCCGCCAATCGGTGCCAAACGGGCGAAACGATTGAATTGCCGGGGTCCTCTCCCGCCTTCTGGCGGCTGAGCGGCCCCGCTTTTGTTGGGAAAATGTTACTTTTCGGCGTTTCGCTGCGAGAAGTGAGACGAAAGCGGATTTCGTAAGAACAAAAAACGCTAAGATAGAGGGCCGGTAAAACATTTTTTTTGACTGGTTGGATCACTTTTTTCAGCCGTTTTTACTGGTATAAGCCTCTAATTTGGTTTGTTTTTTTTAATCGTAGCCAGGGATGGGCTGAATTCTGTACGAGTGCCGTCGGGACTGCGGTTGTAATAAAACTCCAAAATTTGATACTAATCACCTTCGCGCCTGAAAAGCGGGGGCCTGACCATGACAGGAGGTTGAGGTAAAGCCTACTGATTTTCATAACAAAGAGCCCTGGACCTGCACTTTGGTCATGTCTTGTTTCGTCAGAAGTGAGACACTGGGCAGCGATTGTTTATTAACCATCAGGGAATAGTCATGCAGATTGGAATACCGAGAGAGAGTCTCGCCGGTGAGACCCGGGTCGCAGCGACCCCGGCTACCGTCGAGCAGCTGAAAAAGCTCGGCTTCGAGGTCGCCATCGAGACCGGCGCAGGCCTGTCGGCCAGCTTCGATGATGCCGCCTTCGAGGCTGCCGGTGCCAGCGTGGTGCCGAATGTCTGGCAAGCCGACCTTATCTTCAAGGTCAATGCGCCGACCGATGCCGAGATCGCACAAATTAAAGATGGCGCCACTCTGGTGAGCTTCATCTGGCCTGCCCAGAACCCTGAGCTGGTCAAGAAGCTGTCCGAGCGCAACATCAATGTGATGGCGATGGATATGGTGCCGCGGATCTCCCGTGCCCAGTCCCTCGATGCCCTCTCCTCCATGGCCAACATCGGTGGCTATCGCGCAGTGGTTGAAGCTGCGCACCAGTTCGGTCGCTTCTTCACCGGTCAAATCACCGCAGCCGGTAAAGTGCCGCCTGCCAAGGTACTGGTGATCGGTGCCGGTGTGGCCGGTCTGGCTGCCATCGGTACGGCCGGTTCCCTCGGCGCCATCGTGCGTGCCTTCGATACCCGTCTGGAAGTGGCCGAGCAGATCGAATCCATGGGTGGGGAATTCCTCAAGCTGGACTTCGGTGGCGAAGACGGTGCATCCAGCGATGGTTACGCCAAAGTCATGTCCGATGAGTTCATCAAGGCCGAGATGGAGCTGTTCGCCCAGCAGGCCAAAGAGGTGGACATCATCATCACCACTGCCCTGATCCCGGGCAAGCCGGCTCCCAAGCTGATCACCAAAGAGATGGTCGACAGCATGAAGCCGGGCTCCGTCATCGTGGACATGGCCGCTCAGGCTGGCGGTAACTGTGAATACACAGTGCCGGGCGAACTGCATGTCACTGCCAACGGCGTCAAGGTGATCGGTTACACCGATCTGCCGGGTCGTCTGCCTGCCCAATCCTCCCAGCTCTACGGTACCAACCTGGTCAACCTGATGAAGCTGATGTGCAAGGAGAAGGACGGCAACGTTGCCATCGACTTCGAAGACGTGGTTCAGCGCAACATGACGGTGATCCAGGCCGGTGAAGTGACCTTCCCGCCGCCCGCCATCTCCGTCTCTGCCGCTCCGCAGAAACCGGCCGCCGCCAAACCGGCCGCCAAGAAGGAAGAGGCCAAGCCCTCCAACAAGAAGTTCGTGTTCGGTGCCCTCGGCATCGCCGCCTTCGGCTGGATCGCCTCCGTTGCCCCGGCAGCCTTCCTCTCCCACTTCACCGTATTCATCCTGGCCTGTGTGGTCGGTTACTACGTGGTGTGGAACGTCTCGCACGCCCTGCATACGCCGCTGATGTCGGTCACCAATGCCATCTCCGGCATTATCGTGGTCGGTGCCCTGCTGCAGATCGGGCAAGGGTCGACTCTGGTTACCGCATTGGCCTTCATCGCCGTGCTGATTGCCAGTATCAACATCTTCGGCGGCTTCACCGTCACTCAGCGCATGCTGAAGATGTTCCGTAAGGATTAAGGGGGTTTAACGTGTCTCAAGGACTGGTAACAGCATCCTATATCGTTGCCGCCGTGCTCTTCATCCTCAGTCTCGCGGGACTGTCGAAGCAAGAAACGGCCAAGCATGGCAACCTGTTCGGTATCGCGGGTATGGCTATCGCCCTGCTCGCTACCGTATTCAACCCGGAGACCAGTGGTGTTCACTGGATCATTCTGGCCATGGTGATCGGCGGTGCCATCGGCGTGCGTCTGGCGCTCAAGGTCGAAATGACCGAGATGCCCGAGCTGGTGGCCGTGCTGCACAGCTTCGTGGGTATGGCGGCAGTGCTGGTGGGCTTCAACAGCTTCATCGATCTGCACCCCTCTGCACCTGCTGAGGTCGTCGTCTCCGTCGGTTCCAATCTGGATGCCACCTTGGCAGCCGCCCGTGCGGCGTTCGAGCAGGCCAACAGCGTTGCTCAGGTCGAGCACCTGACCGGCGCCATGCTGAACATCCACCTGGTCGAGATCTTCCTGGGCGTCTTCATTGGTGCCGTAACCTTTACCGGTTCCGTGGTTGCCTTCGGCAAACTGCGCGGTCTCATCTCCTCCAAGCCGCTGATGCTGCCGCACCGCCACAAGCTGAACCTGCTGGCCGTGGTCGCTTCTCTGGCGCTGATGGTCTACTTCGTCAACGCGGGCGGCTCTACCTTCGCCCTGCTAGTGATGACCTTGATCGCCTTCGCCTTCGGTTGGCATCTGGTTGCCTCCATCGGTGGCGCAGACATGCCGGTGGTGGTCTCCATGCTGAACTCCTACTCCGGTTGGGCGGCGGCGGCGGCGGGCTTCATGCTTTCCAACGACCTGCTGATCGTCACCGGTGCTCTGGTGGGTTCCTCCGGTGCGATCCTCTCTTACATCATGTGCAAGGCGATGAACCGCTCCTTCATCTCCGTGATTGCCGGTGGCTTCGGCTCCGACGGCGTAGCCTCCACGGCTGATCAGGAGATGGGCGAATACCGCGAAACCAGCGCCGAGGAAGTGGCTGACCTGCTGAAGAACTCCAGCTCCGTCATCATCACCCCGGGCTACGGTATGGCGGTGGCGCAGGCCCAGTATCCGGTGGCTGAAATCACCCAGAAGCTGCGTGATCGCGGCGTCAAGGTGCGCTTCGGTATCCACCCGGTTGCCGGTCGTCTGCCTGGCCACATGAACGTGCTGCTGGCGGAAGCGAAAGTCCCGTATGACATCGTGCTGGAAATGGACGAGATCAACGACGACTTCGCCGATACCGATACCGTGCTGGTGATTGGTGCCAACGACACCGTCAACCCGGCCGCGATGGAAGATCCGGGCAGCCCGATCGCCGGTATGCCGGTGCTGGAAGTGTGGAAAGCGCAGAACGTCATCGGCTTCAAGCGTTCCATGAACACTGGCTACGCCGGTGTCCAGAACCCGCTGTTCTTCAAGGAAAATACCCAGATGCTGTTTGGCGATGCCAAGGCCAGCGTCGAGGCAATCCTGAAAGCACTGTAAGTGCCATTCAGAGAGTGAATATCAAGGAGGCTTCGGCCTCCTTTTTTATTGCTCATCCCTTGTATATCCTCAATCCATACGGACCATGAGGGATCTCCATGATGTGGTGTCAGGGTTGGCGAAGGATTGGGTTGTACGGCTGGTTGCTGGCCTCCCTGTTTGGTGCCGGTTCGGCGGCTGCGGCGGACAAACCGCCGACCCTGACGCTGCTGACCGAGCTGTGGCCCCCTTATGTGATGCGTGGTGACAATGGCGAGCTGGCCGGCGCCGATCTCGATCTGGCCTGTACCGTGTTGCGCCAGATGGGTTATCGCACTGAAATCAGGGTGCTGCCCTGGAAGCGGGTTCTGCAGCAGGCCCGTCTCAGGCAGGGGGATGCGGTGCTCGATGTCTTCTTTGAACCTTCCCGCCAGCACTGGCTCCACTATCCCGAAGAGCCGCTCTCTTATAGCGGTGAAGTGCTCTTCTATCCGACGGCTCGTCCGGTAGATTTCAGTCAGCTCTCCGACCTCAAGGGTCTGCGGATAGGTATTCAGGAAGATTATGCCTACAGCCCCGATTTTCTGACCGATCCCGGGGTGATCCGGATGCCGATGACGGGGGAGGGGAATGCCATCAAACAGCTGCATCTGATGATGGCCGGTCGGCTGGACGGGGTGGTGCTCAACGAGCGGGTCGGTCGCTATTTGCTTCATACCCAGGGGTTGCAGGATCAGGTGAACCACGGCTCGCGCCTGCTGACCGACGACAACCGCAACTTCCTCGCGTTTACCCACAAGCCCGGCCACGACCAGCTGGCTATCCGCTTCTCCTCTGCCCTCAAGGCGTTCAAACAGACCCCTGCCTACAAGCAGCTGCTGGCTCGCTATCACCTCTGAGTTGCCGCCCTGCTGTGCGCCGCTTCACAATTTGTCGCACTTTGTTAAAAGGTGGGCATAATGGCGAACAAAAAGGGGATGCCGCTCAACATTAGTTGATCTTTTTGATAGTAGAGTCAACTGCGGTTTACTCAAAGTTACTCATATATGTCCACAGCAGCCACCACTGACCAGATCAATTCGTTAACGGATGAAGAACGTCATCTGATCGCCAGTTTCGAGCCCGCGGTCGAGGCGCTGGCCGCGCTGTTTGGCTCAGGGTGCGAGGTGGTGTTGCATGCGTTCGATACGCTGGATGCATCGGTCATCAAGATTGCCAACGGCCATGTCACCGGCCGTCGGGAGGGGGCTCCGGTCACCGACTTTGCCCTCAACCGCTTGCAGGGGGAGGCGGGCAGCCAGTGGAGCAGCTACTTCAGCCGTACCCGCGACGGGACGCTGATGAAGTCCTCCTCCATCACCATCAGCAACCGGCAGGGCAAGCCCATCGGCATGCTCTGCGTGAACTTCAGTCTGGATACCTCCCTTGGCAGCCTGCTCGATACCTTTGCGCTGCCCGCGGCACCGGCGCCGCTCAACAACGAGACCTTTGCCAGCTCGGTGGACGATCTGGTGACTCAGGTGATTGAGAAGGTGGATCGGGACGATTCGCTCTCCTGCACGGTTCGCAACAAGGAGATAGTGACCCGGCTCTTCGACATGGGGATCTTCGAGATCAAGGAGGCGGCCCAGCTAGTTGCCCGGATGCTTGGCATCTCCCGTCATACTGTTTATCTGCATATCCGTAATCACAAAGCGGATTTGAACAAGCAATAACTGCCTGCGGGCACCCTGAACATGAGAAACACTGCGATGAAAGCACAATGGACCGACTTTATTACCCTGCTCAAGCGTGAAGTGGTGCCGGCCCTGGGCTGTACCGAGCCGATGTCGGTGGCGCTGGCGGCGGCCAACTGCCGCAAGCTGCTGGGGGAGACCCCGACCCGCATCAGCGTCTGGGTCAGTGGCAATCTGTTCAAGAACGGCATGGGCGTCGGGGTGCCGGGCACCGGCATGATCGGTCTGCCGGTCGCTGCTGCGGTCGGCATCACCGGCGGCAATCCCGATGCCGGGCTGGAGGTGCTCAAGACCCTCACACCAGAACAGGTGGAAGCGGCCAAGGCGTTGCTGCCGGTCATCAAGGTGGATGTGAAGGATGTGCCGGACGTGCTCTACGCCGAGGTGCTGGCCGAAGTGGAGGGTCATAGTGCCCGGGTGGTGATCTGTACCGACCACACCCGCATCATCCTGATGGAGAAGGATGGCGAGGTGCTGATGGAGCAGAACAGCGCCCCCGGCGTGCAGATCCAGCCGGCCAAATCCGCCAAACCGGCCATGACCCTGCGGGAGATCGTCGATTTTGCATTGGAAGTGCCGCTGGCGGAGATCGACTTTATCCGCGAGGCCGCCACCATGAATCAGGCGCTGGCGGACGAAGGGTTGCAGGGTTACGGCCTGAAGATCGGCAAGATCCTCACCGAGCAGGTGGAGCGCAAGCTGCTCTCCGATGACCTGATGACTCTGGCGATGCGACTATCCTCCGCTGCCTCCGATGCACGGATGGATGGCGCCATGCTGCCCGCCATGTCCAACTCCGGTTCCGGCAATCAGGGCATTGCCGCCACCATGCCGGTGGTCGCGGCTGCCCGCTTCCTCAAGGCGAGCGACGAGCAGCTGACCCGGGCGCTGGTGATGAGCCATCTGGTGGCCATCTACATCAAGACTTACCAGAACAAGCTGTCGGCCCTCTGCGCCGCCAGTACCGCCGCCATGGGGGCCGGTGCCGCCATCACCTGGCTGCTGGGCGGCCAGTATCAGCAGATCAGCCACTGCATCAACAACATGATTGGCGATGTCTCCGGCATCATCTGCGACGGCGCGGGCAGCGCCTGCTCCATGAAGGTCTCCACTTCTACCTCAGCGGCGGTAAAGTCTTCGCTGATGGCCATCAACAACCTGCATGTCCCCCAGAGCGAGGGGATCGTCTCCGATGACGTGGACCAGACCATCGCCAATCTGGGACGACTCTCCAAAGAGGGGATGCTGGATACCGACATCGAAATCATCAACATCATGCGAGCGAAACAGCAGAAGCAGTGAATCTGTGACAAGGGGGCGATAGACCCCCTTGTTCTTGTCACGACGGCGCAGACCGTCTGACACGGTTGCCAGGGCAAGCATGGCGCTTGCTCTTGTTTCTCGGGCGCAAGCCCGCTTTTTGGGGAGTCATACCATGACATTTAGCGTTATCGGCAATCTGGCCATCGCCGCCATCTTGCTGTTCTTTCTCTACCGGTTACAGGAAAAACATGTGAGCTTCACCCGCCGGGTATTTGCCGGTCTGGGGCTCGGTATTCTGTTCGGCGCCGCTTTGCAACTGCTTTACGGTGCTGGTTCGTCCGTCATTGTTCAGACCATCGACTATCTGGATATCGTGGGTAGCGGCTATGTGAAGCTGCTGCAAATGATCATCATCCCGCTCATCATGGTCTCCATCATCAGCGCTATCTTGAAGCTCAATGGTGGCACCGCGCTGGGCAAGATCAGTGCCATGACCATAGGCGTGCTGATCTTCACCACCGCCATCGCCGCCGGGGCGGGCATCCTGATGTCCAACCTGTTTGGCCTGACCGCTGAAGGACTCACCTCCGGTGCTGCCGAAAGCGCCCGGGGCGCCGCGCTGCAGACCACCCTCGGCAGCGTCGAGAGCATGTCGTTCGCCAAGATGGTGCTGGAGTTCATTCCGGCCAACCCCTTCCTCGACATGACCGGGGCGCGCAAGACCTCCACCATCGCCGTGGTGATCTTCTCCATCTTCATTGGCCTCTCCGCCACCGGCATCGCCCGCAAGAAGCCGGAGATCTTCGCCAGCTTCAGCCACTTCGTGGCTGTGGCTCATGCCATCGTGATGCGAATGGTGACTCTGGTGCTGCGCCTGACCCCGTTCGGCGTACTGGCGCTGATGACCAAGGTGGTCTCCGGCTCCAACTATGCGGATATTCTCAACCTGCTCAGCTTTGTGATGGCCTCTTACGGCGCCATTGCCATCATGTTTGTCGTGCACCTGCTGCTGGTGAGCATGGTCGGCATCAACCCGCTGCGCTTCCTCAAGAAGATCACTCCGGTGCTGGCGTTTGCCTTCACCTCCCGTACCAGTGCGGGTTCCATCCCGATGAACGTGCAGACCCAGACCAAGTCGCTGGGTATTCCTGAGGGGATCGCCAACTTCGCCGCCTCCTTCGGTTCCACCATCGGCCAGAACGGCTGTGCCGGTATCTATCCGGCCATGCTGGCCGTGATGATTGCCCCGACCGTCGGGGTCAACCCGATGGATCCCGGTTTCATCATGACCCTGATCGCCATCATTACCGTCAGCTCCTTCGGGGTGGCCGGCATTGGCGGCGGTGCCACCTTTGCCGCACTGATCGTGCTCTCCGCGCTGGACTTCCCGGTGGCGCTGGCCGGTCTGCTCATCTCCATTGAGCCGCTGATCGACATGGGCCGTACCGCGCTCAACGTCTCCGGCTCCATCACCGCAGGGACGGTCACCAGCCGCCTGATGGGCGAGACCGACATGCATGTGTTCAACAGCGATCACGAAGTGAGTCTGGACGGCGAAGAGTCCACCGTCTGATTTGCGTCGGTTGATCTGCCCGTGGAAAGGGGCGACTCTTTCCCGTCATAGACCGCAGGGAGGGCATGCCCTCCCTGCGCCATTGAGAGGAAAAACAATGAGAATTCTGATCATCGGTGGCGAAGCCGCCGGTATGAGCGCGGCGGCCAAGGCGCGCCGTCTGGCCATCGATGCCGACATAGTGGTGTATGAGGCCTCCGAGGTGATCTCTTTCGGTGCCTGTGGCCTGCCTTACTTCGTCGGTGACGAGTTTCAGGAGCCCGGTTACATGGCCGAGTTCACCCCCGAGCAGTTCGCCGCCAAGGGGATCGAGGTCAAGATTGGCCATCGGGTGCTGAGCGTCGATGCGGCGGCCCAGACTCTGGTGGTTGAGCACAACGGCGACACCTTCACCGATCGCTACGATCGACTGATGATCGCCACCGGTGCCCGCGAAGTGATGCCTCCCATCCCCGGTCTGCAGCAGCAAGGGGTATTCGGTCTGCGCCGGATGGCCGACGGGCTGGCGCTTAAGGCGGCGGTGCAAGACAAGAATAATCGCCGCGCCGTGGTGATTGGTTCCGGCTTTATCGGGCTGGAAGTGGTCGAGGCGCTGGTCCATCAGGGCAAGGAGGTGCGCCTGATCGAGCTGGCGGATCGAGTCATCCCCGATGCGTTTGATGGCGAGATCACCCAGCACATCGAAACCGAACTGCGCGAGCAGGGCGTCTCTCTCCATCTGGGTGAGCGAGTTGAAGCACTGCTGGGGGATGGTCGGGTGACCGGCGTGCGTACCAGCCAGGGCGAGTATGAGGCCGATATCGTGGTGGTCTGCACCGGGGTCAAGCCCAACACCGAGTTTCTGGCCGACACCGGCATCGAGCGGCTCGGCAACGGTGCCATCAAGGTGGATCGTCAGGGGCGCAGCTCGCTGGCCAACGTCTGGTCAGCCGGTGACTGTGCCAGCGTCTGGCACAGCGTGAAGCAGCAGCAGGTCTATGTGCCGCTCGCCACCATCGCCAACAAGCTGGGGCGCATGGTGGGTGAGAACCTGGCGGGGGCCGAGCAGGAGTTCCCGGGTACCCTCGGTTCTGCGGCGCTCAAGGTGCTGGGGCTGGAAGCGGGCCGTACCGGTCTTTCCGAGCAGGAAGCCAAGGCGATGGGGATCGACTATCGCACCGTGGTGATCAAGGACAAGTGCCATACCAACTACTGCCCGGGCCAGTCCGACATTCACGTCAAGCTGGTCTATGAGGCGGGCAGCAAGCGGCTGCTGGGCGGCCAGATCCTCGGTCGCAAGGGGGCGGTCCACCGCATCGACGCGCTGGCGGTGGCCATCACCATGGGAGTGACCACCGATCAGCTCGGCATGCTGGACTTTGCCTACGCGCCGCCCTTCTCCCGCACCTGGGATGCCCTGAACGTGGCGGGTAACGTCGCGAAGTAAGCGTTGCGATGACGGCGTTGGGAAGGCGCCGTTACGTTACCCCAGCTCTGCAGAGCCCCTGCGGGTAATATCAGTGGCTAAATTGCAGCGATAAAAAAACCGATGCCTTGGCATCGGTTTTTGTTACCGGTTGATCCGTATCACTCAGCCACGGCCGAGGCGGTTCTCCGGGTAGTTCTTGGCCAGCACTTCGCGGGCATGCTTGGCCAGCTGCGGCATCTTCAGAGAGTCGTAAGACTCGACCATGATCTCCAGCGCCTTCTCGGTTTCGGCTGTGTCGGGGTAGGTTTCGACAATCAGCTTGGCCCGGTTGGCGGCCGCGACCAGTGCATCACGCTTCACGTAATACTCGGCCACGCTCAGGTCATATCGGGCCAGACGATTCTTCAGGCCAATCATGCGGGCACGAGCATCGGCGGCATAGACGCTGTTGGGGTAGTTCTGCAGCAGGGTCTTGAAATCCTGGAATGCCTGACGGGCATAAGCCGGGTCTTTGTCGTCACGACCGATACCGAACAGGCTCTGGAAGAAGTTGTAATCCGCCGCCATGTTGGTCAGGCCGCGCATATAGAAAACGTAATCGATATTTTTATGCGCCGGATTGAGGCGGATAAAACGGTCGATATTGGCGATCGCCTGAGCGGTATCATCCTGCTTGTAGTAGGCATAGATGAGGTCAAGCTGCACCTGATTGGAGTAGGCACCGAACGGGTAGCGAGAGTCCAAAGCCTCCAGCAATTCAGTGGCTTGCACGTAATTGCCAACGTCCAGTTTGAGGCGTGCTTTCTGGTACAGGGTCTCCGGCGGTTCGTCGGGTACCTTGGGTTTGGTGCTGGAACAGCCTGTGATCAAGGTAGCGACCAAGGCGAGCGACATCAGCAGGTGAGACTTCTTTCCCATCAACAACATCCGGTCCATTTCCACGAAATTGGCAAAGTATCCGTTATGCTTGGCTAAAAGAAAAGCTAGAATACCCGGATTATTTCGAATTGATACCCCCCGCTCAAGAGACCATACATGAGCCAGCATATTGAACTGACAGGCGAATTCCAGGATCACCAATTCGGGCAGCGACTCGACCAGGCCCTGGCCGAATTGTTTCCAGACTACTCCCGCACCCGCATCAAGGAGTGGATTTTACAGGACAGAGTGACCCTGGACGGTCAGGTTGCCAACACCCCGCGCGAGAAGATTCTGGCCGGGCAGCAGGTGCATGTGAATGTCGAGCTGGAAGATGATACTCGCTGGGATGCCCAGGATATCGAGCTCAACATCGTTTATGAAGATGAACACATTCTGGTGATCGACAAACCGGCCGGTCTGGTGGTTCACCCGGGCGCAGGTACGCCGGATGGCACCATCCTCAACGCCCTGCTGCACCGCTACCCCGGCATTGCCGAGGTGCCCCGCGCCGGTATCGTGCACCGTCTGGATAAAGACACCACAGGTTTGATGGTGGTTGCCAAAACCGTACCCGCCCAGACCCATCTGGTGGAAGCGTTGCAGGCGCGCCAGATCACCCGTGAGTACGAAGCGATCGCCATCGGTCACATGACCGCAGGTGGCACTGTTGATGCGCCCATCGGCCGTCACCCGACCCAGCGTACCCATATGGCCGTGGTGCCCAATGGTCGTCCTTCCGTAACTCACTACCGGGTTCACGAGAAGTTCCGTGGCCACACCCGTCTGCGTCTGCGTCTGGAGACCGGCCGTACCCACCAGATCCGTGTCCACATGGCCCACATCAAGCACCCGCTGGTGGGCGATCCCGCTTACGGTGGCCGTCTGCGCCCGCTGCGCAACGCGACCCCCGAGCTGACCCAGGCACTGCGTAACTTCAACCGTCAGGCGCTGCATGCCACCATGCTGCAACTGGCTCACCCCATCACGGGGGAAGTGATGCAGTGGCACTCAGCTACACCGCAAGACATGGTGGAGCTGATGGAAGTGCTGCGCGCGGATACGCTCGCCAATCCGGATGATTTAGTCTGGAACTGATGCGATAGGGCCTGCTGCGTCGGTTTCTGGCGTCATCCGGCCCGAACAGATGCCAAACGGGGTTCCCTTGCAGGAGCCCCGTTTTTATATCGGTGAATTGAAGGAGTCACAGATGAAATGGATCGAACCCGACTGGCCAGCCCCGGCGTGTGTCAGGGCGTTGTCGACCACCCGGGATGGCGGCGTCAGTGAAGGGGTCTTTGCCGGTCTCAATCTGGGCGCCCACGTGGGTGACGAACCGGCGCGAGTCGAGGCCAATCGCGCCCGCTTGCAGCAGGCGGCCGCCATCCCGGGGCCCCTTAACTGGCTTAATCAGGTACACGGCACCGTGGTTCATCAGGTCAGCAGCCATTATCAGCAAGCACCGGATGCCGATGCCGCCTGCGCCCATGAGGCGGATCAGGCCTGCATCGTGATGACCGCCGACTGTCTGCCGGTGTTGTTTTGCGATCGGGCGGGTACCGTGGTCGCAGCGGCCCACGCAGGTTGGCGTGGACTGAAAGAGGGTGTGCTGGAGGCGAGCATCGCCGCCATGGGCTGCGAGCCGGGCGAGGTCCTGGCCTGGATGGGCCCGGCCATCGGCCCTACAGCGTTTGAAGTGGGTGGCGAGGTGCGCGAGGCCTTTATGGCTGAGCAGGCTGAAGCGGTCGCGGCGTTCGTGCCTTCGTCCAACGACGGCAAATGGCTGGCAGATATCTACCAGCTGGCGCGGTTGCGCCTCGCCCGTGCCGGCGTTACCGCCGTCTATGGCGGCGAATACTGCACCTTCAGCGATAGCGAGCAGTTTTACTCCTATCGTCGCGACGGCCAGACTGGCCGGATGGCCTCCCTCATCTGGCTGGCGTCCTGATGAAGCTCCCCGCCCTGCATCTGGCAAGGGTGGGGATCCTGCTCTCGCCCCGTCTTGCAGAAAAAATAACCAGCATCGCCCCTTGAAATAGCCCGTACGGGCCTCATCTTTCATCTCAGAAAGTTATGTTGTTTGCCGCGCAAGCGGCGTCTGCCTGTTTGAAGGGGGAGTGCAATGCGCCTCGATCGCCTGACCAGCAAATTCCAGATTGCTATTTCCGATGCCCAGTCTCTTGCGCTGGGTCGTGACCACCAATTCATCGAACCCGTTCACCTGATGACCGCACTGGTCAATCAGGATGGCGGCTCTATCCGTCCGTTGCTCACCCTGACCGGGATGGATATCAACGCCCTGCGCTCCCGTCTCGGTGAGGAGCTGGATCGCCTGCCGCGCGTGAGCGGCGTAGAAGGGGACGTGCAGCTCTCCAACGGCCTCGGCCGCCTGCTCAACGTCTGCGACAAACTGGCCCAGCAGCGCAAGGATCAGTTCATCTCCTCCGAACTCTTCGTGCTGGCTGCCCTCGACGACAAGGGAACGCTGGGCGAGCTGCTGCGCGCGCAGGGGCTGACCAAAGAGAAACTGGAAGCGGCCATCGACAAGGTGCGGGGCGGCAAGAAGGTGGAAGATGCCAACGCCGAGGAGAACCGTCAGGCGCTGGAGAAGTACACCATCGATCTGACCGAGCGGGCCGAGATCGGCAAGCTCGACCCGGTGATCGGCCGTGATGACGAGATCCGCCGTACCATTCAGGTGCTGCAACGCCGCACCAAGAACAACCCGGTGCTGATCGGTGCTCCCGGTGTCGGTAAAACCGCCATCGTCGAGGGGTTGGCCCAGCGCATCATCAACGGCGAAGTGCCGGAAGGGCTCAAGAACAAGCGGGTGCTGTCGCTGGACATGGGGGCGCTGGTGGCCGGTGCCAAGTATCGCGGTGAGTTTGAAGAGCGGCTCAAGGCTGTACTGACCGATCTCGCCAAGGAGGAGGGCAACGTCATCCTCTTTATCGACGAGCTGCATACCATGGTCGGCGCCGGCAAGGGCGAAGGGGCCATGGACGCGGGCAACATGCTGAAACCTGCGCTGGCCCGTGGCGACCTGCACTGCGTCGGCGCCACCACCCTGGATGAGTACCGTCAGTACATCGAGAAGGATGCCGCGCTGGAGCGTCGCTTCCAGAAGGTGCTGGTGGAAGAGCCGAGCGTGGAGGACACCATCGCCATCCTGCGTGGCTTGAAAGAGCGTTACGAGCTGCACCACCATGTGCAGATCACCGATCCTGCCATCGTGGCGGCGGCCCAGTTGTCTCATCGCTATATTGCGGATCGCCAGCTGCCGGACAAGGCCATCGACCTTATCGACGAGGCGGCGGCCAGCATCCGGCTGCAGATCGACTCCAAGCCGGAGGCGCTCGATCGCCTCGAGCGGCGCATCATCCAGCTCAAGCTGGAGCAGCAGGCGTTGATGAAAGAGGACGACGACGCCAGCCGCAAGCGTCTGGAGCTGATCAATCAGGAGATTGGCGAAAAAGATCGGGAATACAACGAGCTGGACGAAGTGTGGAAGGCCGAGAAAGCCGCCCTTGCCGGCACCCAGCATATCAAGGCGGCGCTGGAGCAGGCCCGTCAGGATCTCGATGTGGCGCGCCGGGCAGGCGACCTGGGCCGGATGTCCGAGCTGCAGTACGGCCGCATTCCGGAGCTGGAGAAACAGCTGGATCTCGCCACTCAGGCCGAGATGCAGGAGACCAGTCTGCTGCGCAACCGGGTCACCGACGTGGAGATTGCAGACGTGCTGGCCCGCTGGACCGGTATTCCGGTCGCCCGCATGCTGGAAGGGGAGCGCGACAAGCTGCTGCGGATGGAAGATCAGCTGCACAGCCGGGTGATTGGTCAGGAGGAGGCGGTCGATGCGGTCTCCAACGCCATTCGTCGCTCCCGTGCCGGTCTCTCCGACCCGAATCGCCCCATCGGCTCCTTCCTGTTCCTGGGGCCCACCGGGGTGGGCAAGACCGAGCTGTGCAAGGCGCTGGCGGAGTTCCTGTTCGATACCCAGGATGCCATGGTGCGGATCGATATGTCTGAATTCATGGAGAAACACAGCGTGGCCCGTCTGGTGGGGGCGCCTCCCGGATACGTGGGTTATGAAGAGGGTGGTTATCTGACCGAGGCGGTACGCCGTCGTCCCTACTCGGTGATCCTGCTGGACGAGGTGGAGAAGGCACATCCCGATGTGTTCAACATCCTGTTGCAGGTGCTCGATGATGGCCGCCTGACCGATGGTCAGGGTCGGACCGTCGATTTCCGCAACTCGGTGGTGATCATGACCTCCAACCTCGGGTCGGATCTGATTCAGGAGCACCACTCCGAGAAGGATTACGACGAGATGAAGGCCATGCTGATGGATGTGCTGACCCGCAGTTTCCGGCCGGAATTTATCAACCGGATCGACGAGACAGTGGTGTTCCATCCCCTCGGCGAGGATCACATCAAGTCCATCGCCCGCATCCAGCTCAAGAGCCTGATGGGCCGTCTCGAGGCTCAGGGTTACGAGGTGGAGGTGAGCGAAGCGCTGCTCGAGAAGCTGGTTCACGCCGGGTTCGACCCCGTCTACGGGGCGCGGCCTCTCAAACGGGCGATCCAGCAGAAGGTTGAGAACCCGCTGGCGCAGGCCCTGCTCTCCGGTCGCATCGTGCCGGGCAAAAAACTGGTGCTGGGGGCCGACAGCAACGGCCTCACCATGACCCAGTAACCAGTCTCGTATCTATGTTTGCAACGCCAGCCCTCGGGCTGGCGTTGTCATATCTGGCGACGGGGATTCGGAAGAAAAAAAACGGCAATCCGAAGATTGCCGGGAGGAATGTAGTGACGCGACCTGGCGTGGGTTGAGCGGGTCGCAGGGGCAAGCCCCGGTTTCGCCGTGGGCCATCAGGGATGGCCACGCGACTTACAGCATGTCCGGACCGCGCTCGTTCAGTCCGCACCGCCACACACCTTCAGGGCTGACCCGCGTGCCATTGCGCACAGGCCAGACCGATGAAATCAACGCGTTTACAGCATGCCAGGGATAGCGGCCTTCATTTCAGAGGGCCACACACCAACCTGTACCTGACCGATATGCTCTTTTTGCAGCAACAGCATGGCCAGACGGGATTGGCCGATGCCGCCGCCGATGGTCTGCGGCATCCGTGCGGCCAGCAGATCCTGATGCCAGTCGTACTGCAGGCGATCCTCGTCGCCTGTGATAGCCAGCTGGCGGCGCAGCGCCTCGGCATCGACCCGGATCCCCATGGAGGAGATCTCGAAGCTGTCTTGCAGTACCGGGTTCCACACCAGAATGTCACCGTTCAGACCCGCCAGACCCAGCTCGCTGTGGCTGCTCCAGTCGTCGTAATCCGGGGCGCGTACATCGTGGCGCTCGCCGTGGGAGAGGGCACCGCCGATGCCGATCAGGAACACGGCCCCCAGCTCTTTGGCGATGGCACGCTCGCGCCCCTTGGCATCGAGGTCCGGGTAACGGGCCAGCAGCTCTTCGCTGTGCAGGAACTGGATCTCGGCCGGCAGGAAGGGGGTCAGCTCATGCTCGGCACAGACCGCGCGCTCGGTGGCCTTGATAGCGGCCCAGATGCCGCGCACGGTTTCCTGCAGATAGGCCAGATCGCGGCGCTCGCTCGGCATCACCTTCTCCCAGTCCCACTGATCCACGTAGACGGAGTGGATGGGGGTGAGCTTGTCTTCATCCGGACGCAGTGCCTTCATGTGGGTGTAGATCCCTTCGCCCGGGCCGAAACCGAAGCGACCGAGAGTCTGGCGCTTCCATTTGGCCAGTGAATGGACCACTTCGTAGCTGTGCTCCGGCAGAGTTTTTACTTTGACCTGCACTGCATTCTCGTGGCCAGAGAGGTTGTCCTGAGTGCCATCACCGACCCGGCTCAGAATGGGGGCTTGCACCTCCATCAGACCCAGTTGCTGGGCGAGTTGGCGGGAGAACATCTCTTTGACGAAGCTGATCTGCTGTTGGCTGCGAATGTAGTGCTGTTTCATGCTGAATTCCTGTTTCAAACCCCGTTGGATGTGGTGATTCTTCAACGGAATGCCAACCAAATTCAATATTCGATAATAGAAATAGGCTTTGTGTGTTTTTTTCTTCAAAATAAGCTGTTGTTTAATGAGGTATCGTCAACGGGAGTGCAAAAAAATGCCGGAAAATTACCGGATCGATAATCTCGATCAGGCCATCCTCACCGCTCTGATGGAGAATGCGCGGATCCCTTACGCCGAACTTGCGAAACAACTGGCGGTCAGCCCGGGCACCATCCATGTGCGGGTGGAGAAGATGAAACAGGCGGGGATTATCGAGGGGACACGGGTGCAGGTTAACCCCAAGAAGCTGGGTTATGACGTCTGCTGCTTTATCGGGATCAATCTGAAGAGCGCCAAGGATTACCCCTCGGCACTGGCCAAGCTGCAGGCGCTGGACGAGGTGGTGGAGGCCTACTACACCACCGGCCACTACAGCATCTTCATGAAGGTGATGACCCGCTCCATCGACGAGCTGCAGATAGTGCTGATCAACAAGATCCAGACCATCGACGAGATCCAGTCCACTGAAACCCTGATTTCGCTGCAAAACCCTATCCTGCGGGATGTGAAGCCTTGAGGTGGGTTGTATAAGGGGTAGGGCGTAGAGATCCATCTCCCGTGCGAAACCCTGACCCCTGATCAGGGTTCGATATAGGGGATGGCGTACTTGTCGTAGAGGGCCTTGAGGCTGCCGTTTCGCTTCATGCGCAGCAGTTCGGCATCGTAGGCCGCCATCAGGGCGGGGGTCTGTGCATCCGCTCGTGCGCGGGCCCAGGTGTTGAAGTAGGGGCTGCTCTTGAGCGGTTTGGGCAGGTAATCGACCTTGCCCGTCAGCCCCTCCTCCTTGATTTGGGTGAAGGCGGTGACCAGCGGCATGGGCACGGTATCGATCCGTCCGGCCAGCAGTTTGCGCAGTTGCAGCTGGTTCATGGTGATCTCCTGGAACTGATAGGCCGGGTCAGTCATGGCCGCTGCCAGTTCAGGGGTATAGGAGAAATCCTTGGTCACGCCGATACGCCAGGGTTTGAGATCGGCCAGCGTTTCGTAGCGGATCTTCATCAGGTCCGCCTTGCGCACGAAGAAGTGCCAGCTGTGGCGAAGATGGGCCTGTTGGGGATAGATGAGATAACTCTCCCGCTCTGCCTTGTAGGAGTGGGTCATCACCAGATCGCAGGCGCCGGTTTCGGCATTGCGGGTGAGGCGGGCGGCGGAATCAGCCAGCTCGATCCGAAAGGGCGTCTCCAGCTTGTCGAAGATGGCGGTGACGATGTCTATATCGAGTCCGCGGGGTTTCTGATCGGCATCGAGAAATTTGAGCGGGGGCTCCATGGTGCCGCAGATCACCAGCTCTTTGGCGGGCAATCCGAGTGGAAACAGCAACCAAAACAGGGGGATCACACGCAAACTACGTCTCCTGAGCCCGTTTGAAGATATTCCAAGACCTGATTCCAGTATATTGGATGGCACCTGATCCGTTAGAAGCGACTGTTTATGGCAAATCCTGAAATCGAGAGCCCGCTGGACGGGATCGACAAGTTGACCGTCTCGCTCTACCGCCTTGGCTTGAGTGCGGCAGCCTTGTTGCTGCTTTGCCGCGGTGCGGCGCTGCTGAGCGGGATGGCATTGCTCCCGTCGGCACAATGGTTGATGTCGCTGGCAGTGGCAAGCGCAATCTGCGGCTTCTCGCTGCATATCTACGACAAGCGGATTCGCCTGATTCTTCAGGGTTTTGGTTGGGGTGCACTGGCCCTGGCAGCGGTGGGGGCACCGGATGCGCTGGTGCTGGGGGCGGCGTTGGCGACGCTCTCCGGGCTGGCGTTCAAGGAGCAGTTTTGTTTCGCCATTCCCGGTATCAAGCTGGTGCCCGTATTGCTGCCGGCGTTATGGCTGCTGGAGTGGTTGCGGGTGGAGTGGGCAGTCTCACTGGTGGCGCTGGTCTGCGGCGCCCTGTTGACCTTGCTGGCGCTGGCCAAGTGGCGGATGCCCCTGCACTTCGATATCGGTGACAAGGGGCGTTACCAGATCTAGGTCTGCTGGCACACCTTCATCTGCTGGTTGAGGGCCTGCATCACCTGACGGCGGCTGATGATGCCGATCACCTTGCCCTGTTGCAGCACCGGGTAGATCTTGGGCTTGGCATCGGCCATCTGGCGAGCCAGATCCAGAATGCTCTCATCCGGCCCGACCGAGAGGGGCGAGCGGTTCATCAGATCCTCCACCCTGGTGCGGGTATCGCAGTGGTAGCTGCCGGTAAGCAGGCTGGGAATGCAGTCTTGTTCGGAAAGAAAGCCGATAAGCCGTTTTTGCTCATCCAGCACCGGCAGGCCGCCAAGACCCGATTGATGCAGGCGATCCAGCGCCTCGGCCAGGCCGAGTCCGGCAGTGAGGGAGTGGGTCAGGCGACCCATGTGGTGGTGTACTTTCAGCATGGTGGTGACTCCGCAAGAGGGGGATGCCGCCACTATGACGCGGGTGGGTGGCCCGCGACCAATGGCTTGTGCCGCAGGGATTGATAGGCACTGGCCATCGGCGGTGATCCGCTGGCAGGCGGGCTTCGTTCATGCAAGACCATGAAAGGGAAAGGAGATCGTATGCGTGCATTGGTTACGGGCTGCGGCCGTCGACTCGGATTTTATCTCTGTGAACAGCTGATGGCAGCGGGCTGGCAGGTGACGGGCAGCTATCGCAGCGAGCGGCCGGAGCTGGCCACGCTGGCTGCATTGGGGGTCGAGCTGGTGCAGGCGGATTTTGGCCGGGAAGAGGACGTTGGCAAGCTGATCGATGTGCTGGCTGCCCATCAGGATCTGGCGCTGGTGATCCACAATGCCTCGGCCTTCGAGCCGCAGGCAACTGATCTGGCGGCGCAACTGGCCCAGTTCGAGCAGTTCTACCGGGTACACATGGCGGCCCCCTTCCAGCTAAACCGGGCGCTGGCCCCCCGGCTGGCCAGCAATCCCAACGCCAGCATCATTCACATCACCGATATCTATATCCATGCCCCGGCCCCCCGTTTTGCCAGCTATGTGGCGACCAAGGCGGGAGCCCATTCGCTGGCCATGAGCTTTGCCCGGGAGCTGGCGCCTGCGGTGCGGGTCAACACCATAGAGCCGGGGCCAATCCTGTTTCTCGACGAGCATGACGAGGCATGGCGCCAGCAGGTGTTGGCGAAAACACCGCTGGCGCGGGAGGGAGGGCTTGAGCCCATCTGGCAGGCGGTGCAGTTACTGATGGGGAACAGTTATATGACGGGGGCCAGCATCAAGGTTGATGGCGGGCGTGCCCTGGCCACCCTCTGATAGGTTGCCGAGCACCAGCGGCCCCAGCCCGACCTGCCGGGTCAGCAAGCCCTTGCCGGGTTTGAGCTTGCCCGACGGGGCAGGAAGCGTCACTTGCAGCGCTACCTTGGGGTCATGCACCTCGCCATGGCCGTAGAGCTCGGCCAGCAGCTCCGCCAGATAGGAATCGACCTCTGCCGAGGCAAAGTCACCGCTCCTGTCGCTGGCCAGAATATCGATGTCGAGCGGCCGGTCGTGCACCTTGCAAAGCGGATCGCTGCGATCCCGGCCGTGAGCCACTTCAAGGGCGACAAAGTGCTGCTTGAGGCGGGCGGCATCGAGCGGGCTCTCCACTACCAGCAGGCAGTTGAGAAAGTCGTGGCTGGAGTGCATTCCCACCGGCTTGGTGCGGATCACCGAACTCAGCCGCAGGGGGCCGACGTTCGCAAGCAGCTCGGTCAGCGCGCGGCTGACATGGATATGCGGGTCAATATTGGAACCAATGCTACACAGATAGAACATGCTCACCTTCCCTGGGTTGGGCTCATCTGAAATGTATACGCAGCTCACGGTTATCGGATTAACTATGGCTTAACATTGTCTTATCTATTGTGATCCGGCACTGATTGGCAGAAAGGAGGTTTGCATGAGTGTGGAGCTGAAATGGGCGCTGTTGACCGCCTCGGGCGCGCTGGCGATGATCATGATTATCTGTCTGGCCTCTGTCGCGTTGGCGTGAATCACCACAATCCAGATAATACAAACCGGCCTGTTGGCCGGTTTTGTTTTTTGGGGCGGTGCGGCTATGCTGGCGCACCGGTGAGAATGCAAGAGAAGAGATGATGACCAAGGTTCGCCCACGCTCCCTGCTGCAGGTGGTATTGATGGGATTTGTGCTGGTGTTGATGCCGCTGGGCGGCATGATCTGGCACAACAGCACCTCCCTTGCCCACCTCAGTCAGCTCACCAGCGACGAGATGGAGCGGGCGGTCAAGGATACCCGCCGCGCCACCCTGCTGACGGCGCAAGCCATCGATATCGAACGCACCTTGCGCCGCTTCGCGGTGCTGGGGGATCGCCGCAGTCTCACCAGCTACCAGCAGCAACTCGATGGTTATCGGGTGTTGCTGGCGGAGCACCGCAACTCCATCACCGACGGCCAGCTCTACAGCGGGCTCGATCAGGGGCTGGCCTGGCTCGATAGCTTGCAGGATGCCGCGCTGGCCCGTGCTGCGGCAGCGGGGGACAAGCTGGAGCAGTTCAACGATGCCAACAAGCAGCTCGAAATAGTCACCCGCAGCCGGGTTGACGAACACATGGATCGGGTGCAGCTCACCATCGCCGGACTGACCAGCGAGCTCTGGTGGGTGAGCGGAGCTGTGGCGGCACTCAGCCTGCTGATGGTCTTTATCTTCACCTACCTCATCATCCACCCGGTACGACAGATTGAGTCGCGCATCTTGAGTCTGGGAGCCGGGGTCGAACCCGATCCCAAGCCGGTTGACGGCCCTGCCGAGCTGGTATTGCTGGGGGAGCGGATCGTCTGGCTGCACGATAAACTCAAGGAGCTGGAGCTGCAGAAATACCAGTTCCTGCGTCATGTTTCCCACGAGCTCAAGACCCCGCTGGCGGTGCTGCGGGAAGGGACGGATCTGCTCTGCGAGCAGCTGGTCGGGCCTTTGACGCCGGATCAGCTGGAGATCTGCCAGATGCTCGACGAGAACAGTCGGCGTTTGCAGACCCTGATCGAGCGGCTGCTCGACTTCAACCGGCTCAGTCAGCAGGAGGCCTTCGAACTGGAGCCCGTCCCCCTGCTGCCGATGTTGTCGGAACTTTCTGCAGAGTACCGGCTGGCATTGGAGTCCAAGCAGATCCGTGTACACTTGCCGACCGTGCCGGTTACCCTGTGGGCGGAGCCCTACCGGCTACGACTGATCCTCGATAACCTCTTCTCCAACGCCGTCAGTTACGGCGCCAGCGGAGGCAATATCTGGATCAGGGCAGGGCAGGATGAACAGATAAGCTGGCTGGAAGTGGCCAACGAGGGGCCCAAGATCCCCGTGGCCGATCAGCAACGCATTTTTGAACCCTTCGAGCAAGGCAGCACAGTGCGGCAAGGCCTCCTGAAAGGCTCGGGCATGGGCCTCTCCATCGCCCGCGAGTCTGCCAACAGCCTGGGGGGAGAACTGGTTCTGGTAGAGGATGAACAGGCGGATGTCTGTTTCAGGTTGACGTTGAAATGAGGACTATGAAGATACAACGCGTATTTCCAGCTCTGATGGCAGGGCTGCTCGCGGGTTGCTCCTTGCTGCCGCAACAGGCAGAGCGGGAGTCCTCCGATATCGCTTTTGCCAAGCGGATGGAGTTTGCCAACAAGGAGATGCAGGTGCGTCTGCAATACTCCGACTGGCTGCTGGCCAGTCACCCCCAGCAACGGGTGCAGGAGCGTCAGCGTCTGAAAGGGGCCGACGATCTGGAGAGCCGGGTCAGTCTGGCCATGGTGGACTCCCACCCCGCCGAATCTGTGGCCAATCGCACCGTCGGTCTGGCGCGCCTGAAGCAGATGCTGCCCGAACTGGGTCTCGATGCGCAGGCCTTTTTACGTAGCTGGATCGCCCTCGGCGAACAGCTGCTAGCTCGTGACAGCCGTCGCGATGACCAGAGTCAGGAGATCCAGCGGCTGCGCCGCCAGATCGAGCAGCTGACCGCCATCGACGACCAGCTCAACCAGCGCAAGCTGAACGAGAATCGTGAGGTAATACCATGAGCCGGATCCTGTTGGTGGATGACGACGTCAGCCTGCTCAAATTGATGAGCATGCGGCTGCGCAGTCAGGGTTATGAAGTGGATACCGCCGACAGTGCGGAAGGGGCTCTCGACCGGTTGCGTCAGCAACGGGCCGATCTGGTGCTGAGCGATCTGCGGATGGCCGGCATGGACGGTCTGGCGCTGTTCGAGCGGATCCAGGCCCAGTGGCTGGGTTTGCCGGTGATCATCATGACCGCCCACGGCACCATCCCGGACGCCATTCAGGCGACCCGCTCCGGGGTCTTCAGCTTTCTGACCAAACCCATCAACAAGGATGAGCTGTTCGCCACCATCGAACATGCGCTGAGTCTGACGCGGCCGAAACAGCAGCAGGAGTGGCAGTCGCTGATCCTGACCCGTAATCCCCAGCTGGAACAGCTGCTGATCCAGGCCCATAGCATTGCGACCATGGAGGTGCCGGTGCTGATCATGGGGCCGTCAGGCTCCGGCAAGGGGGCGATGGCGCAGGCGCTGCATCAGGCCAGCCAGCGGCGCGACAAGCCGCTTCATACCATCAACTGCGCCGCCATTCCGTGGGCGTCACTCGACTTGCAGCTGTTTGGTGAAGATGGCCAGTCCGGTCTGTTCGAGCAGGCCAAGGGGGCGACCCTGTTTCTCGACGAGATTGGCAGCCTATCCGAATCCCTGCAGGCCAAGCTGCTGCAGGTGATGGAGGAGTATGGTCAGGGTACGCCGGAGGTGCGGGTGCTCAGCTCCAGCCATCAGGATCTGGTCAAGGCGATGGAGGAGGGGCGCTTTCGGGAAGATCTCTTCTACCGTCTCAACGTTGCCAATATCACCTTGCCGTCTCTCAGTGCCCGCAGCGAGGATATCCCCCTGCTGGCCCGTCAGGCGCTCGATGACTACCGCAGCCGCCACAGCGACTGCGCCGCCATGGGTTTTTCGCCCGAATCGCTGGCGATGCTGGCGGCCGCTGCCTGGCCCGGTAACGTGCGTCAGCTCTGCAACGTGGTGGAGCAGCTTGCCAGCCTCTGTTGCAGCCCGGTGATCGGGGTATCCATGGTGGAGTCCGCCCTGAGCGGCGGCGGTGGCGGCATCCCCTCGTTCAACGAGGCGCGGGCCGAATTCGAGAAGGAGTATCTGATCCGTTTGCTGCGCACCACCGAGGGCAACGTGACCCTGGCGGCCAACATGGCGGGCAGAAACCGTACCGATTTTTACAAGTTATTGAATCGGCACGGTATCGAAGCAGCAAACTTCAAATCGAAGGGATAAATCAGGCGGGATCAATCACCGCCGGAGCGGCATCGGCTTTTTGAGTTTTATGGGAAAGCCAGAGGCCGCTCGCCTTCATCAGGTAACCGAACAAGGCGCCAATGATGAGGGAGGGCAGGATCAGCCGCCACTCGCCAGCCGCACCGAAGGTGGCACAGCAACCGGCAAAGGTGCCGGGAATGTAGCCGAGCCACTGCTGCTTGGCCTGTACGCACATCAGGGTTGCGACCACCCCCGTCATCACATAACCCGCCACACCCGCTCCCCACAGACTGTCGCCATGGATCAGCAGTAGTGCCCACAGCATGCCGCTGGTGTTACAGAAGATGGTCTGCAGCAGCGCCTTGTAGCCGCCGCTTGACGCGAAATAGCTGGTGCAGCCGAGAAAGCCGACCCAGGCGATAAGGCCGAACGCGACGGCAATCCAGCCCCAGACGGCGGAGAGAATTCCAGTGGTGATGGCGATGGCGATCAGTGGGCTCATGGGGCGACTCTTCAGTTGGCTTCGCAAAATGGGCAGCCTACCCCCGGCAATCGGGGCGGCAAGCGGGGGCCGAATTGTGTGTGATCTTCATCACCCTTTTCAACTCAGGAATACGCTTGCGCTCGCGAAAAAAATTCATTGGTGACCGGCCTGACAGTCGGCCATAGTTAGAGGCCCTGTCCTGCTCATGGAGTGAGTCTGATGGCGCCAAATGTGATCGTTCCCCTGCTGGTGTTCGTAGTCCTGTTTCTGGTCGGCACCATGGCCAAGGCACTGCCCCTGCACCACATGATGTAAATTTGTGTGAAATAAAAATCTGCCGGGGCGGGTCTTATCCATAGTGCCTCACTCAGCCCCGGGAGTTTTTCATGTTGATCAAGCGTCGTACCGCCCACCCCCTCACCGAACAGGATGTCACCCCGGAAGCCGTCTATCAGGACCGCCGCCTTATTCTCAAAGGGCTGGGTCTGGGCGCAGCCACCCTGGCGTTTCCCACTCAGGCCGGAGTGCTCGACCTGCTGCGCGGCAAAGAGGATGCTCCCCAGTTAGCCACCAAACCGCTCAACAGCAAGCCTGCCGATCGCCCGGCCAATCTGGTGCTGACACCGGAAGAGAAGGCCACCAGTTACAACAACTTCTATGAGCTCGGCACCGACAAGTCCGACCCGGCTCGCAACGGCCATTACCTCAAGCCCGAACCCTGGACCCTCAAGGTGGAGGGGGAGGTGGCCAAGCCCTTTACCCTTGATGTGTGGGATCTCATCAACAAGAGCGAGCTGGAGGAGCGGATCTACCGGCTGCGCTGCGTCGAAGCCTGGTCCATGGTACTGCCCTGGAACGGCATCTCGCTGGCGGAGATTATCCGCCGTGCCGAGCCCACCAGTCGTGCCAAGTTTGTCGCCTTCGAAACCCTGTTTGATCCGAAACAGTTGCCGGGGCAGGCCTCCAGTTTGGGGGGCGGTATAGAGTATCCCTACGTCGAAGGGTTGCGTATCGACGAGGCGATGCACCCTCTCTCTTTCCTTGCGATGGGGCTCTATGGCAAGACCCTGCCCGCCCAGAATGGCGCGCCGATCCGGCTGGTGGTGCCGTGGAAGTACGGCTTCAAGAGCATCAAGAGCATCGTCTCGATCCGGCTGGTGGAAGAGATGCCACCGACCACCTGGAACCTGCTGGCACCCAATGAATATGGCTTCTACGCCAACGTCAACCCGCAGGTGGATCACCCGCGCTGGAGTCAGGCCAGCGAGCGCTTTATCGGCGAGGGCGGAGTGTTTGGCGCCAAGCGTCAGCCGACCCTGATGTTCAATGGCTATGGTGACGAGGTCGCCTCGCTCTATCAGGGGATGGATCTGCGCCAATGGTACTGAGATTGAAACCGGCACATATCAGCGGCCTGCGGGCGCTGGTGCATCTGTGCTCCCTCGGCTTCCTGCTCTGGCTGGTTTTTGCCATTCCGGCAGGTCTGCTGGGGGGCGATCCGGTGCCCGAGCTTATCCACTACCTCGGCAAGGGGGCGCTCAATCTGCTGCTGCTCACCCTGCTGGTGTCGCCGCTGGCCAAGCGCTGGCGGCAGGGGCAGCTTATCAAGCTGCGCCGCCCCCTCGGGCTCTGGTGTTTTGCCTGGGCGCTGCTCCACTTCATGGCGTGGCTGGGGCTGGATCTGCAGTTTGACTGGGGCCTGATTGGCGGCGAGCTGGTCAAGCGCAGCTACATAGTGGTGGGGATGGTGGCATTGCTGCTGCTGGCCGCCCTCAGCATCACTTCGCTGCCCGCATTGCAGCGCCGCATGGGCGCCGCATGGCAGAAGCTGCACAACTGGATCTATGCCATCGCCCTGCTGGTGCCGGTGCATTACTGGTGGTCGCTCAAGAGCGGTTGGGGGGAGCCCCTCATCTACCTGCTGCTGGCCTGCGCCCTGCTCTGGCCGAGGCGGGAGAAGCTGCTGCGCCCCATGCGGGGACGCTGGAATGCAAAAGAGGCCTAATCGGCCTCTTGTTGTTTGATCTCGCCAGTGTAGGCATCGACGATGAGATGCACCTTCTGATTCTGGCGATTGAGGGTTTTGACCTCGAATTTGTCCCCTTCCAGCTCCACTTCCCGAATGTCGTGATACCCTTGCGCCAGCAGGAGTTTGACCAGCCCGGCCATGTCGAGACGGCTCTGGGCCGCCCAGCTTGTGGCACTCAACAGGCAGAGGATCAGCAGGAAACTGCGCGGGATCATATTCATTCCGGATTCATGGCTGGCAGACTATAAACGCCATTATGTTAGGTTTTTGGAGATGAATCATCCATGAATAGAGCGCTCCCTCTGCTTGGGTTATTGCTGCCGTTGCTGGCACAGGCGGTCACGCCTGATGAAGCCATGCTGCAGCAAGCTGTCCATGAGGGACGGGTTCGGCCCTTCCATGAAATGATGGAGGTGGCGGCCAGATTGCCGGTGCGGGTGTTGCGGGTGGATCTGGGAGAAGAGGATGGTATCTGGCTCTATGAACTGCGAGTCATCGATCGGGAAAACAGCGTGATCAAGGTAGCCTATCGGGCCGACAACCTTGAGCTGGTGTGGGCCAAGGGCCACCATCTGGAGCGGTTGTTCGAACCACCAAAGCCCCCGGTCGAGGATGATGAATAACCCCTGTGTGGAAGCCTGTTCATGCGAATTCTGATTGTTGAAGACGAAAAAATTCTGGCTGGTCAGCTGGCCGAACAGCTGCGCCTCTCCGGCTTTGTCACCGACCTCTGCCACGACGGCAACGAGGCCGGTTTCCTCGGCGAGACCGAACCCTATGACGCCATCATTCTCGACCTCGGCCTGCCGGGGCGCGATGGCCTCAGCGTGCTGAAAGAGTGGCGCAGCAAGGGGATCGATACCCCTGTGCTGGTGCTGACCGCCCGTGGTCAGCTGCACGAGAAGATCGAAGGGCTCAACGCCGGTGCCGATGACTACCTGACCAAGCCGTTCCAGGTGGCCGAGCTGGTGGCGCGGGTCCATGCGCTGGTGCGCCGGGCGGCGGGTAACGCCAGCTCCATTCTGGAGATTGGCGGGGTGCGCCTCGACATGGCGGCGTCGCAGGTGTGGTACGAAGGGACCCCGATCAAGCTGACCGCCCACGAGTTCCGAGTGCTCGGTTACCTGATGCAGCATCGGGGCAAGGTGGTGTCGCGCAGCGAGCTGATCGACCACATCTATGCTCAGGATTTTGACCGTGACTCCAACACCGTGGAGGTGTTCATCGGCCGGATCCGCAAGAAAACCAACCCCGATCTGATTGAGACAGTGCGCGGCCTCGGGTACCGGATCAACGAATGAGGCTGGTCAGAACCCTGCGGGGGCGACTGGTCGCCATCGCGCTGGTGTGGTGCGGGCTGTTTCTGTTCGCCACCGGTTTCAGCCTGCAGACCATGATGCGCAACTACTGGCAGGAGGCGGAGGCCGACGGCCTGCGCCTGCAGCTCTATGATCTGCTCTCCCGGCTGGAAGTGGCCAAAACCGGCCTGCCGGTGGTCACCGGCTCCCTCTCCGATCCCCGTTTCAATCAACCCTACTCCGGCTACTACTGGCAGCTGGAGTTGGGCCGCGATGTAGTGGGGCGCTCCCGTTCCCTGTGGGATACCAACCTGAAGAGCGATGGCCTCAAGTCGGCGTTTGGCGATCCCGACCTCTTCGTCGGCAAGGGGCCCAACAAGGAGCCGCTGCTGATCATGACCCGTACCGTGCTGCTGCCCGGTTCGGATCGGGTCTTCACTCTGGTGATGGCCAAGGACAGCAGCGCCCTGACCCAGACCCTCAACAAGACCCGCATCAGCCTGTTCCTCGGTCTCGGCTTTGCCGCCGCCGGTCTGGTGCTCGGCTTCATGTTCCAGATCGTCTACGGCTTGCGGCCGCTGCACCTGCTGCGCCGCGAACTGGGGCGGGTTCACGAGGGTCATCAGGAGGGGTTCCGGCTGCGCTATCCGCTGGAGATCCAGCCGCTGGTTGAGGATATCAACCGGCTGCTGCACCACTACGGCGAGCTGCTTCAGCGGGCGCGCTCCCACACCGGCAATCTGGCTCATGCCCTCAAGACGCCGCTCAGCATCATGCGCAATCAGGTGGCCCAGTTGCCGCCGGAGGATCAGGCCGCCATCGGCGAGCAGCTCGACCAGATCCAGCGCCATATCGATTACCACCTCGGCAAGGCGCGGGTGACCGGTGCTGCCAAGATCCTCGGGGTCTCGACCCCGGTGCGGGCGCGGGTGGAGTATATCTGCCGCGCCTTCTCCCGCCTCTATCCGGGCAAGACGGTGGATCTGCAAGTGCCCGCCAATCTGGCGGTCGGGGTGGAGGAGCAGGATTTCGACGAGATGGTAGGCAACCTGCTGGAGAACGCCTTCAAGTGGTCTGCCAGCGAGCTGCGCATCTCCAGCGCCGAGCTGGGGGGCTGGATCACCTTGCGTATCGAGGATGACGGCCCCGGCATGAGCGAGGATCAGATCGCCAAGGCGGTGCTGCGCGGGGTGCGGCTCGACGAGAAGGTACCGGGTTCCGGTCTCGGTCTCAACATCGTCTCCGATCTGGCGGAAGCCTATCGGGGCAGTTTCATCATGGGCCGTGCCGAACTGGGCGGTCTGGCCGCCTCCCTCTCGTTGCCCAAGGTGGCAAGAGTCGAGAGCTAGGCATAACATATGGCATTTGTTTTAGCCTGAGGAAGAGAAGCATGACCGACGATCCGTGGGCACTGTGTCACCTTGACGATTCGTTTGATGCCTCTGTGCTGGGGGTCAAGGGCGCCCAGATCCAGTGGTTTGAAGACAGGGATGGCCTGATCGCGTTCCTTCTGGAAGATTTTGTCGACTTGCTGGCCGATGTGGGCGAGCTGGACGAGGAGCAGACCGAGCAGGCGCGCGAGCGCTTCACCCTGCTGGTGGAGCAGAGCTTCGACGATCGCACCCTGATGGATTCCATCAACGATCTCGCCTCCGGCCTGCGTCGCATCGCCTGGTTGGGGCCGCTCTCGGAGCTGGCCGAGATCAGCGACGAGTTTGCCTCCGGCCTGCGCCGTTACTTCTGGAGCCAATACGATGGCGATGAAGATGATCCGGACGCCTGGGTGCCGGAAGAGCTGTGGCCGCAGCTGGTTGAATGCGCGCAGGAGTATATGGAGGAGGGGGAGTTCTAAACCCGTCCCGACCATGTCTGAGCTTTGGCAGACGGATAAAGAAACGGCGCCTTGATGGCGCCGTTTTAATTGGGTGACAATCGCCTTAGCCGTTGGCCGGTACCGCGTGGGCGGTGTTGGCCAGCACCGGGCCTGTGTACTTCTCAATCTGCAGCTGGGCCATGTGGCCGCAGTTGCCCTGCGCCAGGCTGGACGAGCCCTCGTCGAAGGTGAGGCAGTTGACGTTGCCGTTCTTGCAGATGCTGCCCGCTTCGCCCGGCTTGGCCGGGTCGTACCAGGCCCCTTCGCAGATCCGCACCACCCCTTGGCGCACATCCTCGGAGAGCAGGGCGCCCACCAGGATCTGGCCGCGCTCGTTGAAGGCGCGCACCAGATCCCCCTGAGCGATGCCACGGGCCTTGGCGTCGGCGGGATGGATCATGATCGCCTCGCGGTCGGCGATGGCGAACTTGTCCCGCAGCGGGGTGTTGTCGAGCTGGGAGTGCAGCCGCTGGGTCGGGTGGGAGGTGTTGAGGGACAGCGGATAGCGCGCCGCCACCTCGCTCTGCACCCACTCCTTGGGCTCATACCACTTGGGATGGCCGGCACAGTCGGCATAACCCATCCCCGCCACCGTGTTGGAGAAGATCTCGATCTTGCCGGACGGGGTGCCGAGCGGGTTGAGCAGCGGATTCTCGCGAAAATCGGCGTGACGGATCCACTGGCGGTTGGCCTCGGGGATCGGGAAGCGGATGTAGTTGTTGGATTCCCAGAACATGTTGAACGGCGGCAGCGCCACGCGGGCACCACGGGCCTGCGCCGCCATGCCGTCGTACATCTGCTTGAGCCACAGCATCTCGTCTTTGCCTTCGGTGTACTGCTCCTGCACGCCGAGCTTGGCTGCGATGGCGCTGAAGATGTCGAAGTCGTTGCGAGCTTCAAACTGGGGCGGTACGCACTGGTGCATCGGGAACACATAGCGCTGGGAGTAGTCGCCGCCCATCTCCAGATCGTTGCGCTCGTAGCTGGTGGTGACCGGCAGCACGATATCGGCGTGTTTGGCGGTGGCGGTCCAGTAGGGCTCGTGGACGATCACGGTCTGCGGCTTGCGCCACGCCTGCAGCAGGTTGTTGGTGTCCTGATGGTGGTGGAAGGGGTTGCCGCCCGCCACGTAGACCAGCTTGATGTCCGGATAGGTCACCTTGCGGCCGTTGAAGTCGATGGTCTTGCCCGGATTGGCGAGGCAGTCGGCGATGCGGGCCACCGGGATCGGGGCCGGGCTGTTCTTCGGTGCGTTGCCGGCGGAGATCCCCGCCAGAATGCCGCCCTTGGCGGTGGGGCTGCCACCGGAGGAGTAGTGGTAGCTGAAGCCGTAGCCGCCGCCCGGCAGGCCGATCTGGCCCAGCATGGAGGCCAGAGTGACCAGCATCCAGTTCGGCTGTTCGCCATGCTGCTGACGCTGCATGCCCCAACCGGCCATGATCATGGTGCGCTTGGCTGCCATGTCGAGGGCCAGCTGGCGGATCACCTTGGCATCGACGCCGCAGACGCTGCTCGCCCACTCGGCGCTCTTCGGTTGGCCGTCATCCTTGCCGAGCAGGTAGTTCAGGAACTTGTCGAAGCCGACGGTGTAGCGATCAAGGAAGGCTTGATCGTGCTTCTTCTCGCTGTAGAGGGTGTGGGCCACACCCAGCATCATGGCCACGTCGGTGTAGGCGTTCGGCGCAATCCACTCGGCGCCGACCAGCTTGGCAGTCTCGTTGTAGATAGGATCGATGCTGATGACGCGGGTGCCCTTCTCTTTCAGCGCCATGAAGCCGGCCTGACCTTCGTGATCCGGCATATTCCAGCTGTTCTTCAGGGTCACTTGAGCGTTGACCCCCCACAGCACCACCAGTTCGGCGTTCTCGACCACGTTGGGCCAGGCGGTCTGCTGCTCGTACACCTCGATGGAACCCATCACGTGGGACATGATCACCTGGGCCGCGCCGGTGGAGTAGTCACCGGCATAACCGGTGAAGCCGCCGGAGAGGTTCATCAGGCGGTGCAGCAGGGTGCGGCTGTTGTGGAACATGCCGACACTCTTCCAGCCGTAGGAACCGGCGTGGATCGCCTGCGGGCCGAAATCAGACTGGACGCGCTGGATTTCACCGGCCACCAGTTCGATCGCCTTTTCCCAGCTCACTCGCACCCACTCGTCGGCGCCGCGCAGCTCGGGTTTGGCGCCCGGGCCATGCTCCAGCCAGCTCTTGCGTACCATGGGGTACTTGATGCGGTTCTTGGCGTGGACCTGGAACGGCGCCATGTCGATGAGATCGTTCGGCGCCGGATCATCGGCCACCGGCTGGACGCGCACCATGCGGCCATCTTCGACGATCGCCTCGAAAGCACCCCAGTGGGCGCCGGTTAGAATGCCCTTCTGGGCGGGCACCAGAGTCGGGAACTGACTCAATGCGGTGCTGATGGCTTGCGCCAGCGCACTCTTGGGAAAAATACCGCCGAGCAGGGGCAGGGCTGCGCAGGCGCCGAGCCCCTTGAGCAGGTTGCGGCGGGACAGATTGGTCTTCTTGTCATTGAAAAAAGTCATAACGGTTATCCTCTGTGCCAGCCTTAGTGGGCCGCGCTCATGTCACTGGCGTGTTTCTGGACATACTGGGTCAACATGCGAGCCTGTTCCGGGGTCAGGGAGGTACGAGATTCCATCCCCTTGATGACGCCGATCCACTGGTTGGCATTGAAGTGATCCAGCGCGGTGAGGCCGTGGCAGCCGGTACAGTTGTTGGACATCAGGGTGGAGGCGTATTGCCACAGCTTGCCCTGATCGCCGATGAGCTGGCTTTGGTCGACCCAGGCGGTCAGCTTGACCTGATGCCAGGTGAGGTTGGTGGCGCTGTCGGTTTCGCTCTGGCCGGTGACCAGTGCTTTCTTGGCGGCATCGCCGACCAGTACGCTGAGGATCCGTTTGCCCGGTGCGGCGTAGAACACTTCGCTCACGCCATCCTGTTGCCAGCCTTCGATCTGCACCTTGGCGCGGCCGTTTTCGTTGGCCAGCACTTCCACCTTGGTGGAGGGCATCAGGGTGCCTTCGTCGGTCTTGGCGGCAGCATCGAGGAACAGCGGGGTGGTAGCGATGGCGTAACGGGTGGTGACGTTGGCCGGGGTCTGGGCCGCAGCCTGCGCCAGCTCGCTGGCACCGGCGGCAGCCAGGCCGCTCATGTCAGGCATGATGTGGGCGACACCACGGTGGCAGTCGATACAGGTCTGGCCTTCCTTGATGGCGACCGGGTGCTCGGCACGGGCATTGGGGCGCTGGGCCAGAATGTCCATCGCCTCGTAGCTGTGGCAGCTGCGGCAGGTGGCGGAGTCGTTGGCTTTCAGCTCGTCCCAGACGGACTGGGCCATCCGCAGCTTGTGGGCTTCATACTTTTCCGGGGTATCCAGTGTGCCGATCGCCTCGTGATAGATATCCTTCACGGCGCGGATCTTGGTCCACAGGTAGGAGGTGGGGTCGCCCGGGATGTGGCAGTCGGCGCACTCGGCGCGGATCCCCTTGGTGTTCTGGAAGTGGACACTGCCCTGATACTCGGCGAGCGGAGTCTGCATGGAGTGGCAGGAGACGCAGAATTCGGTGGAGCTGGTCTTGTGCAGCACGGTCACGGTGACACCCAGTGCCGCGATACCCAGCAGGGCCCCGAGCAGCAGGAGCCAGAACCAGGTTTTTCTTATCAGTTTTCCAATCATGGCGGCGTTTTCCTACGGTCAATAATTACCTACATAGTACTAGTCCAATAGTAGTAGTAATGACAGGGATAAGGCGTTGACCTCCATCATGGTTTATATTTTTGATTGTTGTCACATTTTGTCTTTTGTTTTGTTATTGATTTAATTATCGAATTAAATTCAGTTGTTTTCTGTTTTATCTATTTGTGCACTTTCCGCGACAGCTGTTAGCCCCCTCGCAAAACCCCACAAGATTCGCTGATATAGTGAGCAGTGAGCCTCAACGGAGTGTCGCTGATGAGCCCTTTCTCACTGCTGTGTGTCGCCGCCAACGTGCAACTGCTGGCCGAATTCGAACAGGAGTTGGCTCCGCTGCTCGGCCATTTCGCGCTGGTGGTGGTGGTCGGTCAGGGGTCGGCGGAGCTGGCCTTGGACGAGCTGGATCGCAAGGGGCAGCCACCCGCCGTGGTGGTGTGTGACAGCGAGCTGGGGGATGGGCGAGGGGCCGATTTTCTGATCCGCCTCGGCAGCCGTCACGAGGCGTGCCGCAAGATCCTGCTGGGCAGCCAGCCGGAGATGAAATCGATCATCGAGGCGGTGAACCTAGGTCGTCTCGACTACTACCTGCAACGCCCTTGGCGCGATGGCAGCCTGCGCCGGGCGGTGATCGAGCAGGCGAGCCACTTTGTATTGCAGCGTCCCGAGGCGGACCTGCTGAGCTATGCCGCCGTGCTCGACAACCAGAAGCTGCTGCGAGCCCACGTCGATCGCCAGTTGGCTGCCTATCGGCAGGGCTTTATGGATTACACCCACTGCAGCGATGAAGAGCTGTCGCGGGTGGTGATCGACGGCCTCTATCAGTTTTTCGAGGGTAATGACGAGGAGCGGGTCTGCCGCCACTACAGCCCGGGCCATGTGCTGACCCGCGAGGGGGAGCCCAACAGCTTCCTCTGGTTTATCGCCAAGGGGGAGGTGGTGCTGCGCAAGCGGGACGAGCAGGGGATCGACCAGGAGGTGGTGCACTACCGTACCGGCTCGCTGGTGGGGGGCATGTCCTTCGTGACTGGAGAACCCGCCTTCACCACCGGCGTGACTCTGACCGGTGCCGAGGTTATCAAGCTCGACAAGCTGCAATTCTCCCGGGTGATGCAGGCGCGCAGCGAACTGCTCCCCTCCTTTACCAACCTGCTGCTGCGTCACTTCAACCGTCGCCTGCAAAACAGCATCCGTACCGAGATGCGGCTGCAACAGACCCTCAACTCCCTTGATGCCGCTCACGCCCAGCTGGTGGAGAGCGAAAAGATGGCGATGCTGGGTCAGCTGGTGGCAGGTGTCGCCCACGAGCTGAACAACCCGGTGGCGGCCATTATCCGCGGTAGCGAGACCCTGCGGGCCGCCATCCCCGATCTGGTCAATCTCGAACTACCTGCCCCCATCAAGGGTCTGGGCAACCAGACCCTCTGTCAGGCGCTCTCCTCCCAGCCGGTCTCGACCAGCGAGATCCGTGACAAGACCCGGCTGGCGGAGGGGCGCTTTGGCGATCGTCAGCAGGCACGGCTGGCGGTGCAGATGAATCTGGATGACGAGCTGAACTGGCAGCGCTGGTTTGCCAGCCGCACTGCCGACGAGCGGGAGGCGCTGCTTTCCCGGCTGGAGCTGTTCCAGCAGACCGGCAGCTTCCTGCGCAATATCGAAGTGTGTGCCCGTCGCATCGGCGATCTGGTCAAGAGCCTCAAGCAGTATGCCCGGCAGGATCGGGCCGAGCCCTCGCTGGTAGACCTGCACGAGGGGCTGGAAGATACCTTGATGATTTTCGAAAACCGCCTCAAGCATCATGAGCTCTGCAAGGAGTACCAGCCGTTGCCGCTGGTGCGCTGTCACCCCATCGCCCTGCAACAGGTGTGGACCAACCTGATCGCCAACAGTCTGGATGCCATGAGCTGCTCGGGGCGACTCACCATCCGCACCGGGCTGCTGGATCCCGAGTGGGTCATGGTGGAGATCGAGGATAGCGGTTGCGGCATCGAGCCCGAGCTGTGGCAGCGGATCTTCGATCTCAACTTCACCACCAAGCGGGAGGGCCATTTCGGCCTCGGTATCGGTCTGAGCGTCTCGCTGCAGATAGTTCAGCAGCACCACGGCCGGATTGAGGTGGACTCGGCGCCGGGCCGCTACACCCGGATGCGGGTCTGTCTGCCGCTGGATGGCATGGGGCAGGCCGGTTACGGGGGCGAACCTCATCACAACAAGGAGCATGCGGCCTGAGCGGTGGCCAGCATCAATCGCGCGGCGTGCCAAACCATGTCGCCAAGGAGGAGCAATGAACAAACACTATCTGATCCTGTGTGTGGACGATGAGCGGGAGGTGCTGGATGCGGTGATCCACGATCTTGCCCCGTTCCGCTCCCACTTCGAGCTGGAGGCGGCCGAGAGCGTCGATGAGGCGCGTGCGGTGGTGGAGGAGTGGGAGCGCGACGGCAACAAGCTGGCGCTGATCCTTTGTGACCACATCATGCCGGGAACCCTGGGGGTCGATTTTCTGGTAGAGCTGAACCGGCGTGCCACCACCCGCGCCAGCCGCAAATTGCTGCTGACCGGACAAGCGGGGCTGGAGGCCACCGTCGAAGCGGTCAATCGCGGCGGGTTGCACTACTACCTTGCCAAGCCGTGGAAGCTGGAGACCCTGCAAGAGGCTGTGCGCGAACAGCTGACCGACTACCTGCTGGCGGAAGATGGCGAAAATGCCTTCCACTATGCGCCGCTGCTCAATCAGGCGCGGCTGTTTGCCGCCATCCACGATCACCCGTTCGACGAATAGGGGCAGTTGGGCTTTCGCGGTGGCAGTTGTATACTGTCTGCATATACAGTATTGCAGGTAGTCACCGATGCGACTCTTTATTGCCGAGAAGCCCACGCTGGGCCGCGCCATTGCCGATGCCCTGCCCAAGCCCCACAAGAAGGGCGACGGTTTTATCGAAACAGCCCAGGGGGATGTGGTCACCTGGTGTATCGGCCATCTGCTGGAGCAGGCCGAGCCCGATGCCTATGACGCCGCCTTCAAGCAGTGGCGGATGGAGCATCTCCCCATCGTCCCCGCCCAGTGGCAGCTGGTGGCCAAACCCAAGACCAAAACCCAGCTCACCGTCATCAAGCGGCTGATCAAGCAGGCGGACTGTGTGGTCAACGCCGGTGACCCGGATAGGGAAGGGCAGTTGCTGGTGGACGAGGTGATCGACTTTCTCGGCTATCCGAAAACCAAGCCGGTGCAGCGTTGTCTCATCAGCGATCTCAACCCTCCTGCGGTGCGCCGTGCCCTCGAGAAGCTGAGGGACAACAAGGAGTTTGTGCCGCTGGCGGTCTCCGCATTGGCCCGCAGTCGGGCCGACTGGCTCTACGGTATCAACATGACCCGCGCCTATACCCTGCTCGGGCGCAAGGCCGGTTGCAGCGAGCTGCTCTCGGTTGGCCGGGTGCAGACCCCGCTGCTGGGGCTGGTGGTGCGGCGGGATCTCGAGATCGAGGCCTTCGTCCCCAAACCCTTCTACGAGGTGCTGGCACATCTGCTGACCGAGGGCAACGAGCGCTTCACCGCCAAGTGGCTGCCATCGGAAGCCTGTCTGCCCTGGCAGGACGAGGAGGGGCGGGTGCTCAACCGGGCGCTGGCCGACAAGGTGGTGAGTCGGATTAACGGCCAACCGGCACAGGTCGAATCGGTGGAGGAGCAGGCCCGCAAGCAGGCGGCGCCGCTGCCCTATAACCTCTCCAGCCTGCAGATCGATGCCGCCAAGCGCTTCGGCATGGATGCCAAGCGAGTGCTCGATATCTGCCAGAGCCTCTACGAGCGTCACAAGCTCATCACCTATCCGCGCTCCGATAGCCGCTATCTGCCGACCGACCACTTCAAGCGGGCCGAGCAGGTGCGCGGTGCCATCGCCGCCACAGCGCCTGCGCTGGCCAAGGCGGTGAGCGAGGCAGACGGCAAGATCCGCAGCAAGGCGTGGAACGACAGCAAGGTGGATGCCCACCACGCCATCATCCCCACCGAGAAGCAGGGCAACCCCGCCACGCTGGGGGCCGACGAGGCGAAGCTCTATGGCCTGATTGCCCGACAGTATCTGCTGCAGTTCTATCCCCCGTTCGAATACAACGACAGCAAGGTGCTGCTGCGCATCGCCGGTGGCCTGTTTCAGGCCAAGGCGCGGCGCATTCTCAAGGCGGGCTGGAAGGCGCTGCTCGGGGTGGAGGAGGATGACGACGAAGAGAAGGCGGGCACGCTGCCGGCGCTGAAGGAGGGTGAGCAGTTGCTCTGCGAGCGGGGCGAACCGCAGGAGAAGATGACCCAGCCGCCCAAGTCGTTCACCGATGCCACCCTGCTGGCGGCCATGACCGGCATCGCCCGCTATGTGCAGGATCCCGAGATCCGCAAGACCCTGCGCGACACCGATGGTCTCGGCACAGAAGCGACCCGTGCCGGTATCATCGACCTGTTGTTCAAGCGCCGCTTTCTGGTGCGTCAGGGCAAGAGCATCAAGGCGACCCCGACCGGGCGGGCGCTGGTGCAGGCGCTGCCTGCGACAGCCACCACGCCGGATATGACGGCGCTGTGGGAGCAGAGCCTAGGCCAGATCGCCGAGCGTCACGGCAGCTACCAGCAGTTTATGGGGCCGCTCACCGAGCAGCTCAACGGCCTGATTGAAGGGGCGCGGCAGGACTCCGGCGCCAGCTTCAGCGCCCTGCCCAAGGAGGCGCCGGGTGCCGGCAAGCGGCGTTTTACCAAGCGCAAGAGTCCGGCGGCCAGCACGACTGGCGGGCCCCGATCGCGCAAGACGACCAGCAAGCGCCAGACCAGGGCTGCATAACGAAAAAAGGCGCCCATCCTGGGCGCCAAAGGCATTGTTGTCAGGCTGCCTGAGTGGACAAGCTGGCACGGATCCTGTGCTGGTAGTGCAGCACCACACCGAGAAACACCAGGTCCTTGAACAGGAAGAACTCGGTGACTGGCACGCCGTCAACCATCTTCCAGACACCTGTCAGAGTCAGCAGGAAGCTCAGCGTCGCCAGGAAGGTGACGATAGCCCCCATGCTGCACCAGTAACCGATGCGAGGTTGCCACAGACCCACGACCAGCCCGATGGCGATCACTATCTCGACCACCCCGATCAGGTTCGATACGTTCTGTTCCGACAGGGGGCCATAGAGCCAGCTCATCAAGGGGTGGCTGGCTACCAGTGGTTTGATGGCGGCTGCCTCTGTCGGGGTAAACTTGAAGACGCCGATCCAGAGCAGGGTCAATACCACGCCCGCTAGGGCGACCAGAAAGCCTTTGTCATGTTGCTGCATGGGGGGCTCCTTGTTTAAGGGGTCAGAGTGACGGGCGGGAAGTCGATCTCGGTCGCCGCCAGGTGGTTGCCATAGTTGGTCAGGGTATTGACCACCACCTGGCCGAGCACCTCCAGCAGCAGCTCGTCATCTACGCCTGCGGCACGGGCGCTAGCAAGCTGCTCGTCACTGATCACCCCGCGCTGACTGACCAGCGCCGTTGCCAGTTGCAGCAGGGCGTGATCAAGGGGAGCCGAGGCTTGGCCGAGCCGGGCAGCCCGGATCTCCTGAGCCGAGAATCCGGCCTTGCCCGCCAGTAGTGTGTGGGCAGACAAACAGTATTGGCAGGCGTTGGCTTGACCTATGGCCAGTGCCAGCAACTCCCGTTGTGGGGCAGTGAGACGCCCCTTGCCAAGCGCCTCGGCAAAGGCCAGGAAGCCATTGAGCAGGGCTGGCGAGTGGGCCAGGGTGGCGTAGAGGTTGGGCACCATACCCAGATTGCGTTGCAGGGTGGCCAGGGTCTGGGCGGCTGCGGGTTGCGGTTGGGATACGGGTTGGATACGGCTCATGATCTTCTCCTGTGGTAGTGAAGGTACGGGAGACAGTGTGCCGTCATTCGTGATACGGTTTATCACTCATCGTCTGCAAATAAATACCATTCGTCTCAAATATGGATCCGCTCTCTGCCCTGTTGGTTCATGCCTCCCCCGAAGCCAAGATCTTCTTCGCCGGCAACCTGTGCCAGAACTCCTCCAGTGATGATTATCCGAGTGGCGGACATCTTCATCTGCTGCGCAGTGGTGCCGTCATGCTGCGTGAAGAGGGGGGCGCCAGCTTGCTGCTCGAGGAGCCGACCCTGATCCTGTTCCCCCGGGGACGTCCTCACAAGCTTGAACCCAGAACGCTGGGGGGTTGTGATTTGGTGTGCGCCAATGTCGCATTCGGCAAGGGGGGAGCATCGCCGTTGCAACTGGCATTACCGGGCTCGCTGGTGCTGCCGCTACGTGAGTTGCCTGCCCTGACGCCGGTGCTGAGTCAGCTGTTTGACGAGGCGTTTCACCCCCGCTACGGGCAGGATCCGCTGATCTCCCGCTTGCTGGAGGTACTGTTGATCCTGCTGCTGCGTCATCTGGTCGAGCAAGGAGTGTGTCAGCAGGGGATGCTGGCAGGTATTTCCGATCCCCAGTTGGCCAAGGCGATCTCGGTGATGCATCAGCGTGGGGATGAACCCTGGACGGTGGCCACGCTGGCGCGGGAGGCCGGCATGTCGCGGGCCCGCTTTGCTGCGAGGTTTCAGGAGCGGGTTGGTCAAGCGCCGCTGGGTTATCTGACCCACTGGCGCATGGCCCGAGCCTGCCAGCAACTGCTGGCGGGGGAGCCCATGGTACAGGTGGCGCTGGGGGCGGGGTACAGCAGCAGTGTCGCCTTTGGTCGGGCATTCGAGCGGGAGCTGGGGGTGAGCCCGGGGCGCTGGCTTAAGACGCAACAACAAGCCGAATAAAAAATGGGGCAGCCAATGGCTGCCCCGTGTTCATGGTTGGTCAGCCGGTATAGACGTTCTCTTCCGGATAACGGATGCGGGTCTCGACCGGGCGGGCCAGCATAAAGGCCAGGGTCAGGGGGCCGAGACGGCCGCAAATCATCACCAGCACCAGGATCAGCTTGCCCGGCTCGCTCAGGGAGGCGGTGATGCCGGTGGAGAGGCCGACGGTGGCAAATGCCGAGATGGTCTCGAACATGATTTTGTCGAACGGCAGATCCTCGGTCACCATCAGCAGGAACATCGCCAGCATCAGCACCATGGTGCTGACGATAATGATGGCCAGCGAGCGGGTCACGATCTGGGGCGACAGGGTGCGGCCAAAAGCGGTGACATGGGGTCGTTTGGTCAGAAACGCCTTGGTCGCCAGCAGCACCACTGCGAAGGTGGTGACTTTGATACCACCACCGGTTGAGGTGGCACCGGCACCGATAAACATCAGCATCATCAGGAACAGCAACGCCGCCGGGGTCATCAGCCCGATATCTATGGTATTGAAACCGGCGGTACGGGCACTGGCAGATTGGAAAAAGGCCGCCAGCAGCTGGCCACCGATACCTGCCTTGCCGAGGGTGCCGGGGTTGTTGTGTTCCAGCAGCCAGAACATCAGGGTACCGGCCAGCAGCAGCGCCGGGGTCATCAGCAGCATCAACTTGCTGTGCAGCTTGAGCTTGCGCCAGCGGCGGTTGCGCACCAGATCGACGATGACGGTAAAGCCGATCCCCCCGAGGATCAGCAGACCGGCGATGGTCAGGCTGATGATGGGGTCGTCCCTATAGTCCATGAGATTGTTGGCAAAGAGCGAAAATCCGGCGTTGTTGAAGGCCGAGACCGCGTGGAAGAAGCTGACATAGAGGCCGTGCACCCACCCCATCTCGGGCACCCAGCGGATCGCCATGATGCCGGTACCGATCAGTTGGGCGATAAAGGCGAACAGCACGATGCGTTTGACCAGCTGGATGATGTTGACCGAGCCTTCCTGTCCCAGCGCCTCCTTGGCCAGTACCTGTTGGCGCAGACCGACCCGCTTGCTGAAGATGGCGATGAGCAGCAGGGTCATGGTCATCTGGCCCAGACCGCCGATCTCCATCAGCATCAACAGGAAAATCTGCCCCTGCAGGGTGAAGGCGGTGCCGGTATCCACCACGCCAAGACCTGTCACGCTGATGGCCGAGGTGGCGGTAAACAGGGCGTTGACGAAGGTGACCTCGCCATTGTGGCTGGAGGGTTGCACCAGAAAGATGGTGCCAATCAGCAGAATGATCAGAAAGCTGCCGAGGATCAGCCGGGCTTCGCTCCAGCGAGAGTCCTGCTCCCGATGGAGGGCGAAGGCGTAGCTGCTGCGCCAGTTGATCATAGGGTTTCGAGCCAGTGGTCGATGGCGTGCTTGTTGCCCGCCAGGATCAGGATGTCGCCCAGTTGCAGCTCCATCTTGCCGGTCAGCACGTTGTGCAGCACGTCACCACGCTTGATGGCGAGCAGCTGGAAATCGCTCTGTTGCAGCAGATGGAAGTCGCCCAGTTCCCGGCCGTTCTGTTGCAGGCCAATCACGAACTCGGTCAGCACCATGTCGTGGCCCAGCTCCAGATAGTCGAACAGCCGGTTGTCCAGCATGCTCTGGGCGACCCGGCGGCCCATGTCCCACTCCGGGTTGATCACCTTGTCGGCGCCCACTTTCTGCAGGATCTTGGCGTGGAACTTGTCGCGCGCCTTGACCCACACCTTCTTCACGCCCGCCTCTTTCAGGACGAGGGTGGTGAGGATGCTGGTCTCCAGGTTGTCACCGATGGCAACGAAGACGATATCGAAATTGGCCAGTCCCAGCTCGGCCACGGTGGCCTCATCGGTGGCATCCGCCACGATAACGTGATTGCAGAGGGCGGCGATTTGCCGGGTCTTGCTCTCGTCGATATCGATGGCCAGTACTTCGGCATCTTGCCGTTGCAGCTCTTCGCACAGTGCGCTGCCAAACAGGCCCAGGCCGATGACGGCAAACTGGTTGTTCATGAGTTATTCCTCAGCAGTTGAAGTTGCCTACTCTAAACCACTGCTATTTCCCCGAAAAGGGCTCGGGTTTTTCGTCATGGGGCAACTTGAGGTAGACTGCGCCCTTGCACCAAGCCGGGATAGACCGATGAAACTGAATGCCAACGCCTCCTTGTTGAAGCTCAACACCCTTGCCCTCGATGCGTACTGCCTCTGGCTGGCCGAGGTGGAGCAGGTTGCCGATCTGGCGACCCTGCGTGCCGATCCACAGCTCAACCAGTTGCCACGCCTCAATCTGGGCGGCGGCAGCAACATGCTCTTCACCACCGATTTTCTCGGTCTGGTGGTGCTCAACCGGCTCAAGGGGATTACCGCTGAAGATGGCGGCGATCACTGGTTGCTCCATGTGGCGGCGGGTGAAGATTGGCATCAGCTGGTGCGTCATACCTTGCAACAGGGCTGGTTCGGGCTGGAGAATCTGGCGCTCATTCCCGGTACGGTCGGTGCAGCGCCGGTGCAGAACATCGGTGCCTATGGCGTTGATCTGGCCGACTTCTGCGCCTATGTTGAGGCGTTCAACTGGCAGAGTGGCGAGATTGAACGGATCGCGGCGGCAGAGTGCCGCTTCGGTTATCGCGACAGCATCTTCAAACACGAGTATCAGGATTCCCACCTGATCACCGCCGTCGGGCTCAAACTGCCCAAGGCGTGGCGGCCGGTGCTCGGCTATGGCCCGCTGGCGGCGCTCGGTGATGAGCCTCCGGCGCAGGCCATCTTCGATACCGTCTGTGCCACCCGCATGGCCAAGCTGCCGGATCCTGCGGTGCTCGGCAATGCGGGCAGCTTCTTCAAAAATCCGGTGGTGCCTGCCGCGCTGGCGGAGAATCTCAAGGCGCGCTACCCGCAGATGCCCTGCTATCTGGCCGGAGAAGGGCAGGCCAAGCTGGCGGCGGGCTGGCTCATCGATCAGTGCGGGCTGAAAGGTTTCGCCATCGGCCGCGCCGCTGTTCATCAGGAGCAGGCACTGGTGCTGGTCAATCTGGGGGGTGCCAGTGCCATGGAGCTGATCGCGCTGGCGGCTCATGTCCGTGACAGCGTGGAGCAGACGTTTGGCGTGGTGCTGGAGCACGAGGTGCGCTTTATGGGCGCGCACGGTGAAACCTGGCTCGACGAGGTGCTCTCATGACGTTGACTCCCATCAGGCAGACTCTGATTACCCTGCTTAGTGACGGCCAGTTTCACTCCGGCGAACAGCTGGGCGAGCAGCTCGGCATCAGCCGGGCGGCGGTGAGCAAACACATGGCGGCGCTCAAGGAGCTGGGGTTGGATCTCTTTAGCCTGACCGGCAAGGGTTACCGGCTGGCGGTGCCGATGGCGCTCTATGACGAGGCGCAGCTGCAGGCACTGGCCCCGATGGCGCCGGTGCACTGTTTTCCGGTCATTGGCTCGACCAACCAACACCTGCTGGATCGGGTCAATGAGCTGCGCTCCGGCGAGAGCTGTCTGGCCGAGTGTCAGACAGCCGGGCGCGGGCGTCGTGGCAAACCCTGGATTTCGCCGTTCGGTTGCCAGCTGATCCTCAGCATGTACTGGCGACTCGAACAAGGGATGGCGGCGGCCATGGGGCTGAGTCTGGCGGTCGGCGTGGCAGTGGTTGAAGCGCTGGAGTCCCTTGGTTATCAGGGGGTCGAACTCAAGTGGCCGAACGACCTCTACTATCAGGGCCGCAAGCTGGCGGGCATTCTGGTAGAGATGAGTGGTAGCGCCGGGGCCAGCTGTCATCTGGTGATCGGCATCGGTCTCAATCTGGCGATGCCTGCCCGCGAGGGGGAGAAGATCGATCAGGCCTGGGCCGAGCTGCGCCACATCAATCCCGAGCTGGTCGATCGCAATCAGTTGGCGGCCCGGATGATCGTCCATCTGCAGCGGGCGCTGCACACCTTTGAGCAGCAGGGGTTGGCAAGCTTTGTCGATGAGTGGAATCGGCTCGATCACTTTGCCGGTCGCCCGGTGCGCCTGCTGATGGGAGATCAGGAGATCCGCGGCATCGCCCGTGGCATCGACGATCGCGGCGCCCTGCGACTGGAGACAGCTGAAGGGATCAAATTCTATCTGGGGGGCGAACTCTCCCTGCGCCGGGGCGACTGAGGGTCAGTAAGGCCGCTCATGATGCCAAACAAGAAGAGGGGGCCTGCGGGCCCCCTCTTCGTTATCCGGCAACTGCAGTCATCATTTGCGCAGTTTGATCTGCTCGATGGCGTGCTCATGGCCCTTGGTCATGATCAGGTTGGCTCGCTCACGCGTTGGCAGGATATTTTCTTGCAAATTCAGATAGTTGATATCTTGCCAGATGTTGCTGGCGATCTGGGTCGCCTCACTCTCCGCCAGCTTGGCGTAGTTATGGAAGTAGGAGTCGGGATCCGAGAAGGCGCCGCTGCGGAATTTCAGGAAGCGTTCGATATACCAGGTACGCAGCAGTTCGGCATCGGCATCCACATAGATGGAGAAGTCGACGAAGTCCGACACGAAGACCCGATGGGGCTCCTGAGGGTAGTCCATGCCGCTTTGCAGCACATTGAGCCCTTCCAGGATCAGGATGTCCGGCTGCTCCACCACCTTCTTCTCATCGGGAATGATGTCGTAGATAAGGTGGGAGTAAACCGGCGCTTCGACCTTCTCGTGACCGGCGCGGATATTGGCGACAAATTCCACCAGATGGCGGATATCGTAGGATTCCGGGAACCCCTTGCGACGCATCAGGCCGCGCTCTTCCAGTACCTTGTTGGGATAGAGGAAGCCGTCGGTGGTGACCAGCTCCACCCGCGGATGTTCCGGCCAGCGCTCCAGCAGGGCCTGCAGAATACGGGCCGTGGTGCTTTTGCCCCCCGCCACACTGCCGGCAATGCTGATGATATAGGTGCCCTTGCCACGGGACTGGCCGAGGAACTGCTCCAGCACCCGGCTGCGACGCTGTTTGGCTTTGACATAGAGATTGAGCAGGCGGGAGAGAGGCAGATAGATCTCTTCCACTTCCCGCAATGACACCTTCTCGTTGATCCCGCGCAGGGTCTGCAGATCGTGTTCGGTCAGGGTCAGGGGGACCGAATCGCGCAATAACGCCCATTGTTCGCGGGTGAATTGCAGATAGGGGTTATGCTCTGTCGTCATGGTGTCATCACTGTTTCTTGGGCACGGCGACCATACACCAAGGGTGGGGGAGCGACAAGGGACGCAGCAGGATTGGCTTGTTTGCCCCCGCTTTTTTGCAAACTTCCCAGCAATAAAGCATATTTTGCCGGGTTCAATGGTTGCATCCCCCAAAACCTTACAATAAAATGCGCGACGCTTGACTGTCTGTCGTCTATTTGCCGTGCAAAAGCGATAAACACAACGGGTGCAAGCAGAATTACCGTTGTGACAATCTGGCGTCTGGAGGGGTTCCCGAGCGGCCAAAGGGATCAGACTGTAAATCTGACGGCTCTGCC
>OGGR01000032.1_pt1 | contig 130671 bp, 110 predicted proteins | sample 1571321 | NCBI WGS metagenome assembly OGGR01 (sample SAMEA2582048, study PRJEB24529) | metagenome | biome: Human gut stool | place: China | collected 2011 | reverse complement strand
CCCTCGTAGTTCAGTCGGTAGAACGGCGGACTGTTAATCCGTATGTCACAGGTTCAAGTCCTGTCGAGGGAGCCAAATTCTAAAGCCCAGCCTTTTGGCTGGGCTTTTTCGTATCTGCTGTTCGCCCCCTTCCCTGTCACGCGCGCCCTTCATATGCCCTCTGTCATAACGCCTCTTGCCTGCATGTAATGACCAACCTGCATACAGCTTGAATTGTCTATTGAGCGCCATCCCATAAACAAAGAGCTGGATTGACCAGCCCCTTTGTATGCACCTCATCTCACCGCCGGATGCCGGGATCAGAAACGGTAGAGCAGACCCGTGGTGATGCTGGTGGCGCGAATATCGTAAAAGTCGATCCCGGAGTCTGCATTGGCGTAGCTGGCGCTCAGGAGCGCAGAGAGCGGCGCAATGCCAAACAGCTGGTGCCAGAAGAGGGTGGCATCGATGGCCATGTCGCGGCTGTCGGCACGCAGGCCAAACAGCGGATTGGCCTCGTCATAGTCGCGCTTGCCCAGATAGAGGTTGCTGACGAACGACCAGCGAGGCGAGGTTTTGGCGTAGGTGAGCTGCAACCCCTTGCTCACATAAGACTCGGCACTGCCCGCCAGATCCGCCTTCTCATAGCGCAATGCTGGCTCGAGGAACTGATCGTCTGTTAGCCGGAACTGGTAGGAGACCTCGGCGGAGTTGACCCGGCCATTGCGATCCAGCATCCCCATCACAGCGCGACCATATTGCTCGCCGCTGGACTCCCCATCCACCTTGACGTCGCGGCTGGTGATGCTGCCACTGAGCGCACTGCCCCAGATGTTGTCCCACGCCAGACGGGCGCCGTGGGATCGCACATCACTTTCCTGACGTGCCACACCCACCGCAAAGGGATCGCGCCAGACCTTGACCGGGGTGGCATTGAACACCAGCGAACCGGCCACGATCCCCTTGTCCCCCAGCTGCTGGCGCAGCCCGAACTGCTGGGTACCGTCGCCGCGAATGGCATCCTGAATGAGGTTGCCCAAAAACAGCTGGCTACCGGTGGAGGCAAAGGTGTAGCGAAGATCCCCGTTGATCACCGGATCAAGGTGGCGCTGCTGCGCCGCAGCCCCCAAAGCTTCAATACGCTCGCTACCTGCATTCCCCGTGGCAAAATTGGACTTGGTCTCGCCAACGCTCGCCCCCGCCAGCACACTGCCGGAAATACCAGATTCCCCGGGAATGGCTCCCAGAGCTTCAGCCTGAACCCCGCTTGCAACCAGCATCCCCATACTCAACAGCAGACCAATACGCATCGCAACACTCCTGGCAAGCGGCCACAAGAGTGGGCCGAGCCTGATAAATAGGAGGGAGGCAGTCGCCCCCCAGTATCGAGAAGCGGCATGTTACGGCAGGGAAAAATCACAAATAAGACAGCGGGATGCGGTTTTATTTTTTATGATGGCTTTTTATTTTTTTATAGGCGCAAGCAGGGGGCGACCCGGCATAATCAGTCCCCACGGCCTTGCAACGCTGCGAGCTGCTCGCGCCATACTCACTCTATTTACCCCTGTTCCCAACATCGGAGTTCTCATGCGTCGATTCAATTTCATGCTCAATGGCAGCAGATTGATGATGTTCCCCTTCTACATTGGCATTCTCATCTGCGTGGTATTGCTGATGGTGAAGTTTGCCATGCAGCTCTATCAGCTTTCTGTAAACATTTTCGAGATCCCCTATCTGGACCTCATTACCGGCGTGCTGACCCTGGTGGACTTTATACTGGTGGCCCAGATGCTGATCCTGGTTGCTATCTGTGGCTATGTGCAATTTATCCAGACGGAAGAGCAGCGCGCCTCTCTTAGCAGCAACTGGCTTAGCAAGATCAACTTTGCCTCCCTCAAGCTCATCGTCATCAACTCGCTGGTGACTATTGCCGGAGTGGAGGTGCTCAAGGCGTTTCTCGAAGATGGCATCATCAATGAAGTCGATATGAAGTGGTCCGTGGTGGTGTTTCTCGCCTTCTCGCTGGCCGCGCTCATCTATGCAGTGACCGAGCGGATGGCGGAGCATAAATAGTCGAGTTTGATCACTGTGCTTGTTCAGCCTTTATTCACCAGCAATACAATTGATAACACTTTTCATTACTCTTACTGCGTTATAAACTTGCTCCCCCCGGGCTGCCCCGCCCGGGTGCTGGAGCCTTTATGACAAGCCTTTCTCTCTCACCCCGACAATTCTGGCAGTGGCTGGCCTACCACCATCAGGCCGCCGAGGGCACCCTCTATCTGATGTTCTTCTCCGGCCTGCTGCTGTGGGAACCGATGACCCCGCTCTGGTCGCTGGCACGCTGGAATCTGTTTTTCCATGTGATGCTCTCGCTCACCCTGTTTCCCCTGCTGTTTGGCGCCTTCTGGCTCTCCCACCGCAGCTTGTTGAACCGCAGCAACAAACCCTTTTTGCGCACCACGGGGCGGATTATCGAAGTCCTGCTGCTGATCTGTCTGGCCAGCGGCCTGCTGCTGGTGCTGCACGGCACCCCGGGCGATGCCATGGGCAACCTCGCCAGCTGGGCCCACTGGTTGAGCGCGTTGGCGTTAACTCCTCTGGTGCTGCGCCATGCTTGGCGCTGGACCATCTTGAAATGGCGCACCTGATACCATGTTGAAGTCATCGTTCTCTGCATATTTGTCACCCCTGCTGGCCCTCGTCCTGCTGCTGGCCAGCCCCTTTGCACTGGCCCAACAGATGGGCGCAGGGATGCTTGCCTATGAGGAGGGGCAAAGCCCACGCCTCGTCACCGCCAACCTGAGCGCAGGCTCGGTCACCCTGCTTGAGCGCGATAGCGGCAAGCGGCTCAAAGAGGTGCCGCTGGGGGGCGATCTGCGCCAGCTTGCCCGCGCCGATGACGGCACCCTGCTGGTCACCGACTACAGCGGCGATCGCCTGCTGCTGCTGGATGATGATCTCGATCTGGAAAAGGCGATCCCCACCGGTCACCGCCCCTATGGGGTCATCTTCGATGCCAAGCGGCAGTGGTTCTGGGTCACGCTGTTCGAATCCGCTCGCCTGCAGGCCTACGACACCGCGGGCAACCTCCAACTGGATGCAGAAACCGCCGAGACACCCCGTGGACTAGCCCTGACCGACGACGATCGCCTGCTGCTGACCCACGCCATGACCGGACAGCTCGCCATCTATGATCTCGCCAAGCTTGGCCACGGCGCCAAGGGATCTTCGCTTCCCAAGCCCAAACTCATCACCCTGGCCGAAACCCATAGCGACACGCCGAGCGACTCTCAGGGATTGCCGCGCCTGCTCGATGGCATCGCCCTCTCCCCCGATGGCAGCGAGGCCTGGTTGCCCCATGTGCTGTGGAGCTTCGATCACCCCTTCCAGTTTCAAAGCACCGTCTTTCCGGCCGTCTCCATCATCGATCTCGATGAGGAGAAAGAGCGGGTCGATGAAAGAAAACAGCTCTTTTTGCAGATCAATCTGCCGAGCGTCGGCAACCGCAGCCAGATCGTCTCCAACCCGTTCGCTGCGCGCTTCGCCGCCGATGGTAAACGGGTCTATCTGACCCTGGCGGGCTCGGAAGATCTGCTGGTGTTCGATCTCTCCCGCAGCGGCAAGTCCAACAACAACCGTCACCGCCGTAAGAAGTTTCAGGGGGGCGCCAAGGCGACCCAGCTCTTGCGCCACCTGCCGGGCCAGAATCCGCGGGATCTGCTGATCAATGGTGACCACATTCTGGTGCACAACGTCATGGGGCAGGATCTCACCCGCCTCAACACCGGCGGCAGTGGCCCCTTCGCCCGGGTCACCGTCGATGTGCCCCACTTCGCCAAGCTGGTGGAGACGGATCCCCGCCCCGAACCGCTTCAGCGCGGCGAGCGGCTGTTCAACTTGGGCAACACTGCGGCCAACAGCCGCTTCCCCATGGCAGGGGACAACTGGATGAGCTGCAACTCCTGCCATCTGGACGGGTTCAATTTCACCAACCGCTATCTGATGGCGGCCCATCGCCAGAAGAGCGGCGACAACGCCATCAACGGCCACGCCAACCTCACCAACATGGTGGCGGGGGATTTTATCGGCGAATACCTGCGCATGACCCAGCAGACCCAGGGTGGCATGGGCCATGACACCCGCGATGGGGCCGAGGCAGTTGACCCCGCCAAGCCCCAACCGGAAGTGAAAGCGATGATGGAGGACTTACACGCCTTCGTCACCGCCGATGGCAACCTCCCCTATCTGGCCAACTGGCTGCGACTCGATGCCCCGCGCACGGATCCCGCCAAGGCACCGACCACTCACCCGAAAGAGTGGCTCAACTCCGCCTCTTGCCAGAACTGCCACCAACAGGCGTTCCAGGATTGGAGCGAGAGCAACCACCGGCTGATGGGCAACTCCCACCCCTACTACAAGGTGGTACAGGCGCTGGCCCGCCAAACCGAGGGCGAAGCCTTCGGCCAGTGGTGCCAAGGCTGCCACATGCCCCAGCAGGTGATGACCGGCCAGCTGGATCTGCCCAAGGGCTCCCACATGTTCGAGCAGGGCGGCGCCTCGCTAATTGCCGCCCACAAGGCGGGCAAACCTGTGGTTGAGGAAGGGACTGGCTGCGTGCTCTGCCATCGCATCACCAAGGTAGAAGATGCGGGCGGCAACAGCGCCTTTACCGTGAATTTGAAAGACCGCGAGAGCTATGTGTTCGAGGATGCCGCGGGCGGCAGCCTCAAGCACTGGCTGGCCGAGCGGCAGATCAACGCCCGTCCGGCGGCCCACAAAGCCTCCTATCAGAAGGATTTCTACCGCGATGCGGCTCTGTGCAAGTCGTGCCACAACGAGTTTGCCCCGGGCACCGGCGCCAATATCGTCAACACCTGGGACGAGTGGGAACAATCCAGCTTCGCAAACGCGGAGGATCCCGCCAAACGGCGCACCTGCATCGACTGCCATATGAACCCGGAGCCGGGCAATGGCGGCGCGCCGGTGACGGGCCAGTCCACCGAAAACGGCACCATGAAGGCGCGGCTCTATCGCCACAACTTTACCGGCGCCCAGCACCAGCTGGTGGGGCTGCGAAATCCCGACCTTGAGCAGGAGAGTCTGGCGCTCTTGCGCTCCAGCGCTACCCTCTCCGCCCGTATCGAACAGGCTGCAGATAAGAACCAGCAACTGGTGGTGCGGGTCGCTAATACCGGCGCGGGCCATGCCCTGCCCACCGGGGTAGCCGATTTTCGTGAACTCTGGCTGGAGCTGACCGTCACCGACGCCAGTGGCAAGATGGTGCTTGCCAGCGGCCAGCCAGTGGATGGTGCAGTCCCTGAGGATGCGCGACTGTTTCGCAAAGTATTCGGTGATGCCGAGGGCAAGCCGGTGGGGCTCAAGTTCTGGCGCTACGCCAAACTGCTGGAAGATACCCGCATTCCGGCCGATGGCTGGCGGGATGAAGTCTGGCCGCTGCCCGCAGAAGCCCAAGGGCCCTTCAAGGCCGATATCAAACTCAATTTCCGCACCTACCCCAAGTGGGTCAATGATGCGGTGCGCGCCGCCGAGCCGAGCTTGCCGGAGCCACCCATAGTGCAACTCAATCGGCTGCAACTGACCCTGCAGCCTCTCTCCATCACGCCCGCTACGGAGCCTCAATCCTGATGTTTGCAAGTTTTCTGATTACCCTGCGCGAGGGGCTGGAAGCCTTCCTGCTGGTCGGCATCTGCCTCTCCTACCTCGCCAAGCTGGGGGCAAGTCGCTACAACAAGTTCATCTATCTGGGGGTGGGGCTCGGCCTTATCGCCTCTCTTGTCGTCGCCTTCCTGTTCCAGGTGGTGGTGAGCCAGTTCGAGAGTGAGCGTTACAACCACCTCTTGATGGCGGGGATCCTCATCTTTGCCACCTTGGTGCTCACCTATATGGCGATCTGGATGCAAAAACAGGCCAAATCCCAGGTGGGAGCCATGACGGCACGCATCGATGCGGCCATCGATGGCGGCAACCTGTTTGGGCTGGTGCTGCTCGCCTTCCTGGCGGTGATGCGCGAAGGGTTTGAAACCGTGCTCTTCTTCTCCGCCCTGCTCTACTCGGGCCAAGGGGTGGATCTGCAATCTGGCCTGATAGGCGCGCTGGCTGGACTGCTGGTCTCCATCGCGCTGGTATGGGGGCTGTTGCGCTCCACCCGCAAGGTGGCGCTGGCGCCTTTCTTCCGCTGGACCGGCCTGCTTATCATCATCATCGCCGCAGGCTTGCTCTCATCCGCCGTCAACATGTTGCAAGCAGCAGACATCATCACCTTCTGGACCACGCCGGTGTTCGACATCAGCCACATTCTCGATGATCAGGGGGTATTTGGTACCTTCCTGCGCGCCCTGTTTGGCTACAATGCCTCACCCGCTGGCTTGCAGCTGCTGACCTGGGCCCTCTATCTGGCGATCTTCGTTACCCTCTGGCAGCGCAGCTACCGCCCGCAGGTAAGTGCCGCTACTGGCAAGGGCTGAGCCAACTCGCCCTGTGGCAACAAGGCCACGGGGTAACAACACCATTCGGGAGCCGCGCCTTGGCGCGGTTCCCTTATCTATCAAGCAGTTTCGGAATAGGTCATGAGCGATAACAACAAGAAAAGCATTGCAGTGCTGGGCGCTGGCCCCGCCGGTTTGATGGCGGCCTGGCGCCTGCGCCGCGCCGGTTTTGCAGTCACCCTGTTCGAGCAGGAGCCGGTGGTCGGCGGCATGTGCGCCACCCAGACCTTCAAGGGGCGCGATGGGGAGTATCGCTTCGACTACGGCGGCCACCGCTTTATCACCAAGAACCCCGAGCTGCTCGCCTTTATCGACGAGCTGATGGGGGACGATCTGCTCCACGCCGAGCGCAAGAGCGTGATCCGCTTTGGCGGGCGCACCTATGACTACCCCCTGAACCTGCCCAACCTGCTCAAGACGGCGCCGCTCGCCCTGATGGCCGGTGCGGTGAAAGATCTGCTGCTGTTGCCCTTTGCCAAGAAGCCGGATGATTTTGCCAAGGCGAGCTTTGCCGAGTGGATCCAGAGTCACTTCGGCCGCACCCTCTACCGCCAGTTTTTCGAGGGCTACACCGGCAAACTTTGGGGCATCAACCCGGACAAGCTCTCCGCCGACTGGGCCGGTCAGCGCATCAGTCTGATCGATCTCAAAGATGTGGCCCGCCGCCTGTTGCCAAGACGCAACGGCAGTATCTCGGTGCGCACCTATGCCCGCAAATACCGCTACCCCAAATATGGCTTCGGCCAGATCTTCACCACTCTGGGCGAGCGGCTGGTAGCAGAGGGCGTTGAGCTGAAAACCGGCGCCACCATCACCCGCCTTGAGCAGGCCGATGGCCGCATCGAACGGGTTTATTGGAAACAAGATGACGTTGAACAGAGCGAACGCTTTGATCAGGTGATCTCCACCCTGCCGCTGCCGCTCACCTGCCAGCATCTGGGCTTGCCGTGCGATCTCCACTACCGGTCGCTTCGCTTCGTCAATATGCCGCTTAAAACAGAGAACCTGTCGGACAACACCTGGCAGTACCTCTCCGACCCCCATATTCTGGCGACCCGCCTGCAGGAGCCGCGCCGCCGCAGCCCCTTTATGGCGCCCCAGGGCCAGACCTCGGTGATGCTGGAGATCCCCTGCAACCTGGGGGATGCCACCTGGCAGGCGCCGCTCGCTGATCTGCGCGGTCGGGTCACCGCCGATCTGGCGAGCCTCGGCGTAGATACCGCCAAGCTTGGTGAAGAGACCTTCGAAGCCCGCAGCGAATACGCCTATCCACTGATGGATCTCGGCTATCAGGCCCGTCGCAACGAAGCGATCAAGGCGCTGATGCCGATCAGTAACCTCATCATGACCGGCCGTCAGGGGACATTCCGCTACATCTTCACCGACACCGCCATGGAGATGGGGATGATGGCCGCCGACATGGTGATCGACGGGGTGGACAGACGCCACGCCATCTTCAACCATCGCAACGAAAATACCGTGATTGAAACCCAGAGCGTGGCCTGAGTGCCGCGCCATTGGCATAAGTAAGGAGAACAGGATGACCATCCGCCCGGGTTTACTCGCCCTCACCCTGCTGCTGACCCTGAGCGGCCAGGCGCAGGCTTACTCCTACGCCGCCGCCGGCAAGGAGCCACTGATCGATGCCCGCGAAGCGCTGCTGGGCGCTGCCACTGACGGCAAGGATGCCAGCGCCACCTTGAGCGAGATTGCCGACGAACTGAGCTATCTGGAACAGCACCACAAGGTGGAGCTGCAAGGGCCGCTGGGCGCCGCTATCAAGGCCAAAGATGCCGCAGCCACCGCCGCCCTGCTCAACCGGGCCTACAAGGCGGAGATCGAGCGCCGCCTCGAAGGGGCCAGCCAGAATCTTGGCGACTACCAGACCGCCAAAGTGTTGGTGGTCAAGAGCAAGCGCTTCCTCGATCTGATCCTCCCATCACTCAGTGAAGGGGATCGCAAGGCGGCCGAACAGGCGCTGGCCAAGGTGCTGGATGCCATCGGCAACCCGGGGGTATTCGGGGTGGGCGCCAAGCCCGCCGACGCCGCCGCCTTTAGCGATGCAGAAAAAGCGCTGATGGCCGTGCTGGCACCGCTTTGATGGCAACCTGCCAATCATTGCGCCACCTCGCTGTGACAAACGGTGGGTTTCGCTGCGCTCTAACCACCCTACGCACGGCCTGCCGATAAATGCACCCGGACGCCGGTTTGCCCCCTTATCCCCTTGCGGGAGAAGGGCTGGGGATGAGGGGTAAGGTAATGGCCCGGCGTTGGCCTTCCCCCTGCTCCACCACCATTTGGCTGCTCATTCTGCTGCAACTGGCCTGGCTCGGCTGGCTGCTGACCTTCCTGGTGTCCCTCGATTCCGACGATGCCCTCAATTTCGCCCACGGGGTGACGCGCTTTAGCGTGCTGGAGTTCTCCCCCCACTTTCCGGGCTACCCCGCCTTTATCTGGCTGGCGCGGCTGATCAATCTGCTGGTGGACGACCCGGCCCGCGCAGTGCAGTGGGCAAGCCTGCTCGGGGGCAGTTTGCTGGCGCCGCTCGCCGCATTGCTGACGGTAAAACTGTGGCAACGGCCCAGCCTGCTCGCCCCCGTCTGGCTGCTGGTGCTGGCACTGCCGCTCACCCCGACCCTGGCCCTCTCCGGCCTCTCGGACGGGCCGGCGCTCGCGGCCTGGCTCGGAACGTTGCTAGCCTTGCAGCAGCGTAGAATTGCACTGGCGGGTCTGTTACTGGGCCTTATGCTGGCGCTGCGCCCCTCCTACTTCGTACTGGCCCTGCTGCCCCTTTGGCTGGGGATGGCGCAAAAGGGAACACGCATCAGATTTGTGCTCCCCATCGTGCTGGTGGGGCTTATCAGCCTGCTGTTTGTCTGGCAGGCCGATGGCTGGGCCTACTTCAGCGAGGGGCGGCGCTTTACCGACGGCCACTTTACCCTGTGGGGCAACACGGCGGCGGCCCATGGCGATCGGCTGCTGAGCTGGGCGCGCACCTTCAACGATCAGCTCACCCCGCTCTGGCCGCTATTGATGGGGGCATTGCTGGTACTGCCGCTTTGGCAAAGAGCAAAAAACCACCCTGCCGCCCTCCCCCCGCTCTGGACGCTCTACTGGCTCGCCCTGCTGCTCTGGACCCTGTTTGGCCAGAACCCTGACAATCCCCGCCATCTGGCCCCCATCACCCTGCTCGGTATTGTGCTGCTGGCAGGCTGGCTGCCACGTCGTGCTGAGTGGCTGGCCGCGGTGGCCGGATTGCTACTGCTCGGCGCGACTTTCACCCTGCCCCGTCCGCCCGCCATGGTGCAGGCAGCAAGGCTGGCAGAGAAAGCGTGCCCTGCGCTGGTGACCCAGTGGGGAGTGCGACTGCTGCGGGAAACCACGGCACTGCCGGTGACCGATGGCTGGTACAAGGGGGATGCGGCGCTGGCGCTCTCTCAGGGAGCCTGCCGCCTCAGTCGCCGCCCCATCGCCGTGAACGAAATGCCCACTGCGGTGCGCCAGCACTGGTTTGCCCCGCGCTTTGCCGCCGAGCCCGGCCTCTGGCTCGCCATACCGGATCCATAGCCGCGACAAAACTGATAGACTGCTTTTTTCGCGCTTTTCAACCCGACGTTTCGCATCAACTGGACACCCTATGCCCCAATCGCCAACAGCTCAGGCTGCCGCCCTCTCCCCCCGTTTTCTCTTTATCCTGCTGGGTGCGCTGGCGGGCCTGACCCCGCTCGCGGTAGATATGTATCTGCCGGCCATTCCGGCTATTGCCCGGGACCTGATCACCAGCATCGACGGTGCCCAGCTCACCATCAGCGCCTTTTTGGGCGGCTTTGCCATCGGTCAGCTCTTCTACGGCCCGCTGGCCGACAGCTATGGCCGCAAGCCGGTGATCCTGGCGGGGCTGGTGATGTTTGCCATCGCCTCGGTGGGCTGCGCCATGGCGGACTCCCTGCCTGAATTGCTGGCCTATCGGATGTTGCAGGCAGCGGGCGGCGCCGCCGGGTCGGTAGTGGTCAATGCCCTGCTGCGCGACCTGTTCGAGAAGGATGCATTTTCTCGCGCCATGTCGTTCGTCATTCTGGTGATGACCCTGGCGCCGCTGGTGGCCCCTGTGGTGGGGGGCTATATCAGTGCCCACGCCGACTGGCGGGTGATCTTCTGGCTGCTGGTGGGGATCAGTCTGCTGATCTGTCTGGTGATGCAGTGGAAAATTCAGGAAACCCTGAAACCTGAGCACCGTCAGCCCCTTAATCTTGGCCAGATCCTCAAGAACTACTGGGGGGTGCTCTCCCATCGCGGCGCCATGGGCTATGTGCTGTGCGGCTCCCTCTCCAGCTCCGGCATGTTCGCTTTCTTAAGCGGCTCCCCTTACGTCTATATCGAGTACTTCAAGGTGCCGACCGAGCACTACGGCTGGCTGTTTGGCCTCAATATTCTGCTGATGATGGTGGTCACCTTCGTCAACAGCCGACTGGTGAAAGGGGTGGGCGCCGAGCGGATGCTGCAATATGGTCTGCTGGTGCTGCCCTGCGCGGGCGCCCTGCTGGTCTACAACGCCTGGAGCCAGACCGGCGGCCTGTGGGGCATCGTCATTCCGGTGGTACTGTTTGTCGGCCATATCAGTCTGGTGGGCGCCAACGCCATGACCGGCCTGATGGGCCACTTCCCGCAATCTGCGGGCACCGCCTCGGCACTGGCGGGCACCCTGCGCTTTGGCATCGGCGCCCTGGTCGGCATTCTGGTCAACCTCAATCCGCCCCACTCGCCGCTGCCCATGGCCATCGCCATCGCCTGCTGCGGCGTGGGTTCCACTCTAAGTTACTGGCTGCTGACCGGCAAGCGAGGCGATTGATCCCCCTCCCCCGGTCAGGAAAAAGAAAGAGGCTTCCGTCAACGGAAGCCTCTTTTCGTACTGGTGGCCAGACGTTCAGAACTGGGCACTGTTGAGCCAGAGGTGCGCCCCTATGCTCACCAGATAACCGAGCAAGATGGCAGGCAACCACTTCAGGTGGCCAAAGAAGGTATACATGCCGTGGGCTTGTCCCATCAGGGCTACCCCGGCCGCAGAGCCGATGGAGAGCAGGCTGCCGCCCACCCCGGCGGTCAGGGTCACCAGCAGCCACTGCCCCAGCGCCATATCCGGGTTCATCGACAGCACGGCAAACATCACGGGAATGTTGTCGATGACGGAGGACAATACCCCGATAAAGACGTTGGCCATGGTGGGATCCCCAGCGTCATACAACCAGTGTGACACCAGCTCCAGATAGCCCATAAAGCCCAGCCCACCGACACACATCACCACCCCGTAGAAGAAGAGCAGGGTATCCCACTCCGCCTTGGCCACCTTGTTGAACACGTCAAATGGCACCACAGAACCCAGACTGCGCAACCGCACCTCATCACCATTGCGTTCGTAGAGCGCACGCTTGCGGGCAAGGGAGCGCGGCAGCGACTTGCGCAGATAAAACCCGAAAAATTGCAGATAACCGAGCCCCAGCATCATGCCCAGTACGGGTGGCAGATGGAGGAAACTGTGGCATAGCACCGCCGTGATGATGGTCAGCAAGAACAGCGCGACGATGCGGCGGGCCCCCCGCTTGAGATCGACCACCTCGTTATCAGCCTCCGGCACATGACGCGGCACCATCAGGCTCATCAGGATGGCCGGGACCAGAAAATTGAGCAGAGAGGGGATCAGCAGGGTGAAGAACTGGCCAAATTGCACCTTGCCCGCCTGCCACACCATCAGGGTGGTGATATCGCCAAAGGGACTGAACGCCCCTCCGGCGTTGGCGGCGATCACTATGTTGATGCAGGCAAGATTGACAAAACGTCGATCTCCGTTGGCCACCTTCAACACCACGGCGCACATCAAGAGCGCAGTGGTCAGGTTGTCTGCCACCGGCGAGATACAAAAAGCAAGCCCGCCAGTCAACCAGAACAGGGTGCGCAGGTGAAAGCCGGATCGCACCAGCCAGGCACGCAAGGCATCGAACAACCGCCGATCCTCCATGGCGTTGATATAGGTCATCGCCACCAGCAGGAACAGCATCAGCTCGGCATATTCCAGCAAGGTATGGCGGAAGGCCTGCTCGGCCGCCGGACTCATCCCCTGCTGTGCATAGGCGATACCGATCAGGATCCAGATCACCCCGGCGGCCACCAGCACGGGTTTGGACTTGCGCAGTTGCAGATACTCTTCAGCCATCACCAGGGCGTAGGCCAACACAAACAATCCGACACAAAAAAGTCCGATGGCGGAGGATGTCAACAAAACAGGGCCACTACTGGCATGGGCGGGAGGGATAAACAGGGAAAGCAGCAAAATAACAGGGGTGAGCGCAGACATGGTCTCTTCCTTTTAGAACCATCTGGCAATCATGCTAGCACCTGGATGAAAAGAAAAATTCATCCAGGTCAATTAACGCTTAATTGGTTGGCTATCGAAACGCGGGATTATTTCTTGCCGAAACCCGACTGCTTGAGGGTATAGCCTGCGCTGTTTTGCCAGGCATCCAGACCGCTGCGGTTATTGCCCGCCACCAGACTGGCCGCCAGACTCGGGCTGTTGAACAGCTGATCGGCGGTAAAGACAAAGCCGCCCTGACTGCGGGGCACTATGACCCCCTTCTCCAGCAGTTCGTGACGCAGCTCGATCACTGCTTCACGCAGAGAGGCAGCATCCTCGCCATTGGCGGTGGAACCGGCCAGCACCATAAAGCCCGGATTTTGCCGCTTGCCCACCGGATAGCCGTGGGCCTCGGCCCCTTTGCCGTTGAAGTGGTAGAGCTCGCGCTCCCCCGGCCGGTTGTCGGAGAGTGCCTTTTGCAGGGTCATCAGCTCGTTGTAGATCTCGATGGGGACGACGGCAGCCTGCTTGTTGCCCTTGCTATCGATGATAAAACTGACTTGCTTGTGTAACATCCTTGCTCATCCTGTGACCCATGGAAGCCCCTATTCTAACCACCTCGGGCAAGCGGGATCCAGCGAGGATCCACTGCTCTTTTGCCGCCTTGATCACTAACTGGCACTCTTGATCAACCGTAAGGGGTGTTGATCATTGCTGGCCGTGCTAGCGTACCAAACATGATGAAAGCCATTGACCATCAAACGGTTATCCCATGCTGACCCTGCGCAACCTCTGCAAGAGTTTCGATAACGGCAGTGAACGACTGCCGCTGTTCCACCACCTCGATCTCGCCCTCCCCGCTGGCGAGATCACCCTGCTGCTGGGCCAAAGCGGCTGCGGCAAGTCGACCCTGCTCAATCTGATCGCCGGGCTGATTGCACCGGACAAAGGGGAGATCTGGCTGGGGGAGACCCGGATCGACAACCGCTCCCCCGACGAGCGGGCGCGCCTGCGGGGCCGCCATTTCGGTATCGTCTATCAGGATTTCAACCTGCTGCCGACCCTCAACGTGGCCGAGAATCTGGCCCTGCCGCTCGCCATCAACGCTCTGCCACCGGATGAGACAAAGATTGACCAGTTGCTGCAGCGGCTCGATATGAGCCACAAGCGCCATGCCTGGCCGGAGCAGCTCTCCGGCGGTCAGCGACAGCGGGTGGCGCTGGCCCGCGCCCTTATCCATCAACCCGGTTGGCTGCTCGCCGATGAACCCACCGGCAGCCTCGATGAACACAATGCCGAACAGGTAATGGAGTTAATGATCTCGGCGGTGCGGGGCACCGGCGCAGGCTTGCTGCTGGTGAGCCACAACCCCGCTTATGCTGCGCTGGCAGACAGGGTGCTGCGCCTCGAAGGGGGGCAACTTATCGAGCTCAAGGGGCCCCGTCATGACTAAACAGCAACTGCGTCTGTCGGGGGAACGCTGATGCTGCCACTCAAAGCGCTGCTGCGCCTCTATCGCAGCCACCCCTGGTTGCTGTTGATGAGTCTGGCCGGGCTGGTATTGGGGGTATCTCTGGTGGTGGCCATCGAGCTGCTCAACCACAGTGCCCGCACCAACTTCGTCGCCGCCCGCAGTCAGCTCGCCGGGGAAGCCAACTACCGGCTGGCCCCCGCTGGCGGGATGGATGAGCAGCTTTACGTGCAGCTGGTGACCAGCCAGCCCGCCCTCGATGCCATGCCCCAGCTCCATGGCTGGCTCAAGGATGAAGAGGGGCGCAGCTTTCAACTGCTGGGAATGGATCTCTTCAACCCCGGCCCCCTGCGCCAGCTGTTTGGCGCCCAACCCGCGAGCGAACCCGACTTTTCCCTCAACCGTGCCGACAGCATCTGGCTGGCGGCCCCCGAAGCGGCGCGCCTTGGCTGGCAAGAGGGCCAGAGTCGCCGCTTTGTATTGGGCGGCAACGATGGCGCCGCCCGCCCTCTGACCCTGACGCTGGCGGGCACGTTCGAACCGGGCGCCGTGCCCATGGAGCGGCTGCTGATAACCGACATCGGCCTCGCCCAGCCGCTGCTGGATAAAGCGGGTCGGCTCGATCGCATCGTCTTCAAGCTAAGCGAATCAGAAGCTCGCACCCTGCAGGCCACCCTGCAAACCGATTATCCGAACCAGCCCTTGTGGCTTGAGCCCATCAGCCCGGCGCTCGATGCCAGCCAGCTTGGTGATGCACTGGCCCTTAATCTGACGGCGCTGTCACTGCTCGCCATGGCGGTGGGATTGTTTCTGGTGTTCAACGCCCAGCGATTTGTCCAGAGCGTGCGTCGCCCCCAGCTGGCCCAGCTGATCATTCTGGGAATGGGGCCGAGCCGTGTGCTGCGTTGGCTTATCCTGGAGCTACTTATTCTCGCCACCATCGGCACCCTGCTCGGGGTGCTGCTCGGCAGCCTGTTAGCGCTGGCGCTGATGGGGCAACTGACCCAGGCGCTGGCCGATCTCTATGGGCCCAACCCCATCGATCTGTTGCGCCTCTCCCCCGTGAGCCTGCTCAAGGCGCTGTTGATCGGGCTGCTCGGCACACTGGCCGCCAACCTGCCCGGCTGGTGGCAACTGCTGCGCCAATCCCCCCTCGAACTGCGAGCGGGAAGCAGCCGCCCCCCCGCTCACCCGTGGCGACGGCGCGTGCTGGCCATCGCCATCTTGCTGCTGTGCGCTCTGTGCCTGTGGCTACCGCAAACGGGTCTGACCGGCGCCCTCTTTATCGCCGGAGGCTGGCTGCTGGCCATGGCACTCTGGCTGCCCGATGCCCTGCGCGGCCTGCTTGGCTGGCTGCGACGGCGCGCGGGCGGCCCCCTCACCGCCCGGCTCGGGGTAGCCGAGACCCTCTATCACCTCGATCGCACCGCCATCGCGGTGATGGCGTTGCAGCTGGCCATCGCTGCGGCCATCGGCATCGGGGTCATGGTGTCGAGCTTTCGCTCCAGCGTGGAGATCTGGCTCGGCCAGCGTCTGGCCGCCGATCTCTATGTCACCGCCCCCAAGGGGGTGGCGGGCAACAAGGGCACCTTGAGCGATACAACCCTCGAGACCCTGCTCGCCAACCCGCTGGTGAGCGCCGCCTCGCGCCGATCTGTGCACCCCGCCCGCTGGCAGGGGCAGCCAATCGAGTGGGCGCAGATGGACTTTATCCCCCAGCTTAAAGCGGCCTATCCGCTGCTGGCCGGACGCTGGCCGACCCACCCCGACGAGGTGCTGGCAAGCGAACCGCTGACGGTGCGCCTCGGTGTCAAGGTGGGCCAGACATTGGCGATCAGCGGCGAGCAGGGGCCAAGGCAGCTCACCGTTACTGGTGTCTATCAGGACTACGGCAGCGACAAGGGGCAGATCCTGCATGCCTTCGAGGCGGGGGCGGTGCAATCCCTCGCCCTCTTTAGCGACGACCCCGAGCAGCTGGCCGACCGCCTGCGCGAGCGCTTTGGCGAGCAGCTCAATCTGCTCTCCGCCCCCGCCATTCACAGCGCGGCGCTCAAGGTATTTGACCAGACCTTTGTGGTGACCGAGCTATTGAAACTGCTGATCCTCGGCATCGCCTTTGTCGGGATCGGCTCGGCCTTTATGGTGCTGGGGCTGGCACGCCGTGGCGAGCTGCAGATCTTGCAGAGTCTGGGCTTGTGCCCCCGCCACTGCCGCCAGCTGCTGGTGTGGCAAGGGGCGGGATTGGGGCTGCTCACCGCCCTGCTGGCCCTGCCGGTGGGGTATGGCCTCGCCTGGGTGCTGATCGAGGTGGTCAACCCACGCGCCTTTGGCTGGCGCCTCGCCTTCGAGGCCGCCCCCCTTCATGCGGTCACCGCCCTGTTGCTGGCGCCGGGCTGTGGCGCACTGGCATCCTGGTATGCAGCAAGGAGAGTGGTATGAAATATCGGTTAGCGCACTGGCTTAGCCATGGCTTGAAGCTCCCATCGACCACTTCCCTCTCTCCACCCCTTCTTCAGCGCAAAGAAGAGCACAGTGCGGCATTGAACCATCCCCTCTCCCTTCGGGAGAGGGCCAGGGTGAGGAGGATCTTGTCCTCCTTACGGCCCCTGTGGCTCGCCACCCTCTTGCTCCCGCTGATTGCCATGATTGGCAGCGCGCAGGCCAGCGATCTGGGCGCCCTGCTCGGCGGCGGCAGCGACAGCTTTAAAAAGGTGCTGCCGGGGCAAACTATCCAATTGCCGGAGGATCACGCCGCCCACCCCGATTATCGCTCCGAGTGGTGGTATCTCACCGGCAACCTCAAGGATGAACAGGGGCGCGAATATGGCATGCAGTGGACCCTGTTTAGGCAAGGGATCGAGCAAGAACTCCGCACCAGCAACCCCTGGCTCACCCCCCAACTCTGGCTGGCCCAGTTTGCCATCACGGATCTCGACCGTGGCAGCCACCGGCAAGATGAACGGGCCAGTCGGCAGGGGCCGGGACTGGCAGGGGCCAGCGGCGGCCAATATTGGCTCAGGGAGTGGCGGCTTGCCTCGCAAGGGGCGGCACTCTTCCCCGCCATCCTCAAGGTGCAGAGCAAGATTGGCGAGCTGAACCTCACCGTCACTGCCGCCAAGCCGCGGGTGCTGCAAGGCAAGGCCGGTTACAGCGAGAAGAGCCCGGGCAACGCCTCCTTTTACTACTCCTACCCACGCCTGCAGCTGAGCGGCACCCTGACTCGCGATGGCGAGACCCGCACCGTCACCGGACAAGGGTGGTTTGATCACGAGTGGAGCAGCTCGTTATTGGCCGAATGGCAATCGGGCTGGGACTGGTTTTCGCTGCAGCTGGCCGATGGCCGCGAGCTGATGCTGTTTCGCCTGCGCACCAAATCGGGCCGCGCTAATCCCGAAAACCAGCCCGAAAACCGCTACGGCATCTTGATTGAGCGGGATGGCAGCAGCCGGGTGCTCGCCCCCGACGCGATTCACCTTACGCCGGGCAACACCTGGCGCGGCCCCAAGGGGCAGGATTACCCCGTCGAGTGGCAGCTAAACGCCGCCGGAATGAGCCTCACCATCAAAGCCCGTCAGCCCAATCAGGCCATGACAGGTCGCTTTGACTACTGGGAGGGAGCTGTCTCTGTCTCGGGGGATGCCAAGGGGGTCGGCTATCTGGAGATGACCGGCTACTGAACACCCTCGACAAACGTGGCCGGTCTGCTCGATGACCTAAAAACAAATCGCTCTTATGACAGGGCATCACAGTGATATCGCCCAGCCATTTCTGTCACTTGGCGCCAGTAGCCAAGGATGCCTTATCTGTTTATTTATTGAACTCCCCTTACCCACTCAACCCGCTGCCAACTTGGTTCAACTCTGATCCTTGTCAAAAAACCTTTCAAAATTCGAGCGATAAATAACTTTTTACTCACTTAAATTGATCATCGTTTGATATCTTACCCATCCGGCACTCATGGTTCCGAAAGCAGCTAGGGAGAGAGTATGGATTGGCCCGGCTTAATTTGGTTGAAACAACTCTCAGGGAAGTTGAACTCATGTGGTAGCTATGTTGATTAATGATTAGCCGAATAAGGAGTGAATACTATTAAGACCTATCACTGGATAATCATGAAGTACTCCACATACTCACACATGGATCATATTCTCAACTAGATATTAAATTTCAGCTCTCTGTCTAATATTAAAAAACGCGTGATACTTTTTTATTTTAATTTCTTTACAATATGTAATTTTTTCACATAAAACTATATTTCACCTCACACATTAATGGATATAACATATGAAGTTAAAAAAACTCATAATAAGAAACTTCCGTGGTATCGGATTTGCTGAAATTGACATTGAAAATTTCACAACTCTAGTCGGGCCAAACAATATTGGCAAATCAACAATTCTCAATGCAATCCATATATTATTAGATAATAAGAAACCCAAGTTAGAAGACTGGCCATCCCAAAAACCATCAGAACTCGTCATGGAAATAATCTGTGAGTTTGGTGATATTGAAGAGTGGGAAAAGAAAAAGTCAGCAGTTTCAACCCTATTACATGGTGACCGTCTTAAAGTAAAAATGTCTGCCAATTGGAATATGGAGCAGACAGATTACGCATACGAGTATTCGGTATATTGTGTCGAGACTCATTATCCTTGGTCAGGCTTAACTTACTCTAAGGCAAAAGTTGACGACACATGTAAACCAATTTTAAAAGCACTAACAATCACCAATGCGACTGAATATAATGAAAGGCAATCAGAACTAGAACTCTATGCAATTGAAAAAGAACCGCATTTAATCGTGGAATCTGAAGACTGGCATGTCAAAAAATTCGCAAATTCATTACAACAAGCAGTGCCACACGTAATGTATGTACCTGCAAGTTTTAAAATTGAAGACGAATTGAAAGCTACAAACAACAGCCCTTTTTCATTCCTTTTCATTAATAAACTATTCCCTAAAGTGAAAGGTGATGATAGCTATTCTGCATACATCAAAAAAGCAACGGAATTGCAAAGCAAGCTGAAGGGTAAATCTGAAGATGGGTCTGAAATTGAAGGGCTCGGAGATGTATTAAGTGATGTTTCAAAGACTCTGAACCAAATCCTTGACTTTGATTCCAAGGTTAAACTTGCAGTCGGTGACATTGATATTGAACCATTATTTATGAAAGCAGCAACTTTCTTAATTGATGATGAAATAGAGACAAGTCTTCAATATCAAGGTAGTGGCGTTCAGAGAGCACTTGCGTTTGCGATGTTAGAAGCTAATGCTGAGGTAGAATCATCTGTTCAAGGTGAACAAAGAACTGTTGTTGTTCTGTATGAAGAACCTGAGTTATATATTCACCCACATTTGATGCGTCGATTAAAAAACACTCTACAGGAACGTTCAGAGTCACCGAAATGGCAAGTGATATGCTCAACACACTCACCATTCCTTATTAACATCGCCGACAAACCTGAATCATTGAAGTTGATAAAAAAGGATGCAGGAAATATTCGTACAGTCCATCAAGTATCCTCGGCCATGTTTGAAAAAAATGATGAGTATGATGAAAGAGAAATTTTGAGAGCCGCATTAGACTTCCACCCAACTGTTTGTGAAAGTTTATTTGCAAAACGAGTTGTAATCGTTGAAGGGGATACTGAAGTCGCCGTATTTAGCATGGTTTCCGAACTTGCAAAAAAGCTGAATATTCAAGGTGCCATCGACAAAGATACAACAGTTATATCAGCTGGCGGCAAGTGGACAATTACAGCTTTAGTTAAGGTACTAAATGCTTTAAAAATTGACTATCGTGTAATTCATGATACAGACCGTAAAAATCTTTCAGATACCGAACTTGAAGAAAAATCATCTATTCATCCCTTTAAGGCTAATGCAAAAATCGCCGCTGTATCAAATGCTGGCAGTGTTTTCTTAGTCGATGATACTTTTGAACATGTGCTGTGGGATCAAGTCGAAGGGGAAAAGGCGAAATCAACTGATAAACCTTACAACTCATGGAAGCGTGTTCGTGATTACATTGATGGCAAAGTTGAACTTACCCAAAGGTGCGAAGCAACACTAAAAGAGATTGTAACCTTTGCTTTTGCGAAGCCATAATATTCGTCATGGGGAATATCATGAATGATATTCCCCCATTGCAGCGCAACAGTAGTTACGGTGTTTTTTTGCTTGATACTTTACGTTGATAGTCTCAGCGAATAACTTTTAGGCTTTCTCATATTGAAATTATTAATAGCGCCTAGGTCTAATTAATTGGTGAATGGGCTGTTTTTATCATTTCCTTTTTACGATGGCGGAGATAAAGAAATCACATACTACCGCCCCCCAGCGATTGAATAAATGCCAGGGTTCGACGATTAAACTGCTCCGGCTGCTCCACATTGCAGACATGGCCGCACTGTTCAATAACCGCCAGCGAAGAGCTGGCATCGCGGGCCACCTGTTCGCGCACTGGCGCCAGAAACATATGATCCTCCTCCCCCATCACATAGAGGGTGGGTATGGGCAGGGAGCGTTCGCGGAAGTAACGCATCAGCGGGTTAACCTCGGTGGCGAGGCGGAACCAGCGTTTGAACTCTTTCTGGCAGAGCTTGCGGGCCTCGCGCACAAAGAGGTTGCGCGACTCCTGATGGTGCTGGCGCGGCATGATGATGAAGGCAAACAGCCGGTAGAGCCACATATAGGGCAGGAAGTGCTGACCGAGTCGGCCCAGTTGCACCAGCACCCGCGAGCGGATATCGAGCCGCAGGATGGCGCCGCCCAGCACCATGCTCTTGACCCGCTCCGGGCAGAGCTCGGCCAGATGGCGAATAAGGATAGTGCCAAGGGAGATGCCGACAAAGTGGGCGCGGCGGATATCGAGATGATCGAGCAGCCGAACGATATCTTCGGTCACTTCCCGAAAGCTGTAGTGGCCCTTGACCACCTGTTGCAGCTGGTGGGACTGGCCGTGGCCGCGCAAGTCCAGCAGCAGCACATTGAAGTGCTCGCGATAGGCGCGCAGCTGCTTGAACCAGATGGAGGAGCTGCCACCGGCGCCGTGGACAAACACCACCCAATCCCGCTCGGGACCCAGTTCGAAAGTCTTGTGATACAACATCCAATAGGCTCCCTTGGTGATGGGGGGTATACTCGGCTGCGCGCATATTAACAGAACAGGCCCGCCGATAGATATGCGCCTGACATGACCCGGATCACCCCTTGCGCGAGAACTTTCCATGGATTTGACCCGTTTGCGCCACTTTCTGCTGACCCTGCCGGGCGCCACCGAAGATACCCCGTTTGGCCCGGAGATCCTGGTCTACCGCATCGCGGGCAAGATGTTCGCGCTGGTGGATTGGCAGGCCGAGCCGCTTACCATCAACCTCAAATGCGAGCCCGAGCTGGCGTTGCTGCTGCGCGAGATCCACCCCGAGGTCAAACCGGGTTGGCATATGAACAAGCAACACTGGAACACAGTGACCCTGAACAGCACCTTGCCGGATGATCTGTGGCAAGGCTGGGTGCACCACTCCTATGAGCGGGTTGTCGCGAGTCTGCCCAAAGCCAAACGGCCACAGGCGCCGCGCCCCCTCTCCCCCACTGACGACCCAACCTTATGACCCCAGCACTTAGTCCAGCACTTTGCATTGTCCCCCTTGGCGAGGCACATATCCCCGCTCTCGTGACCCTGTTTGAGCAGGCGGTGCGACGCAGCGGCCCCGAGCACTACAGCGCCGAACAGGTGGAACAGTGGGCCCTCGGTTCACAACATCCGGGCTTTGTCAGCCAGCTGCGCGAGCACCACGGCTGGGTGGCGGAGCTGGCAAATGTGCCCCTCGGATTTGTCACTCTGAGCCCCGATGGCCACCTCAGCCTGCTCTATGTGAGCGCCGACCATCAGCGCCAGGGACTGGGCAATCTGCTGCTCACCACGGCGCTCGCGGGGGCCCGAGGGCTCGGTATGACCCTCATCACCACCGAGGCCAGCGCCTTCAGTTATGAGCTATTTTTACGACATGGCTTTACGTTGACCGGGCTGGAGTGCGTGGAGCGGGGCGGAGTCAGTTTTACTCGCCATCGCCTGCACTGCTGCTTGCCAAGCTAGGGCAAGCCACTAAAATACGCTTAATTTTCGTATTGTTACTGTATTGAGGCAGCAACCATGGTGGTAGAAAGTGAAGGCTATATCTCGCTGATTGAGTATCTGGTGGAGAGTTTGGGATTGTTTGAATCCCAGCAGCAGAACGATGGTGAAGAGACCATCGAAGATCTGGTCAGTGGCCGTGTTGCCAGCAACCTGATGGCTATTTGCGAGCAAAACCCCCAGCTCGATCCCAAGGTGCGTTTCGCCATCATGCAGGAGGCCGACGCCGTGGTCGCCGATCTGGAAGAGGTGCTCTCTGCCGTCTGGCTGCGCGCTCCGACCCCGGAACAGAAAACCTTCCTCATCGAGTTTATCGATCTCATCAAGAACCTGTTCGACAGCGCCATCGGCTGATCTGCCGTCCGGCTCTCCCGCCCAACGCAAGATTGCAAAACAGCAGATAAGGAAAAGGGCCGCCTTGGTGGGCAGCCCTGCTTGCTATCATTTTCAACCCGCCAGTGCGTTCAATCATCAGGCGGTTCTCAAGGCAAGAAATGTGTCTGGACTTTGCATCCGATCCCTGGACGCTACCTAGTTAGTCCCGACTGGTCGCAATAAGTTCCCTCCTCCGACCATTTATTTTCACTTTTATTAAGAAATCGACTACAAACCTGTTCAGCGGTTCAGGCTTGGCGGCAAACAGACTCCAATGCCACCCAATCCGCAGTAACCATCCGGGTTTTTCTCCAGATATTGCTGATGGTAATCCTCGGCATAGTAGAAGGGCGCCAGCGGCAGAATGCGGGTGGTGATGGCACGGCTGTCGCCGCTTGCCGCCATCGCCTGCTGATAGGCCGCCATGCTCTGCTGGGCAATGATCTGCTGACTCTCGTCGCCATAGAAGATCACCGAGCGATACTGGGTGCCAATGTCCCCGCCCTGACGCATCCCCTGCGCCGGATCGTGCTGCTCCCAGAACAATCTGAGCAGATCGCCATAGCTGATCACCGCCGGATCAAACACCACCTGCACCGTCTCGGCATGGCCGGTCAGCCCGCTGCACACCTCTTTGTAGGTGGGATTCTGGGTCACGCCGCCCTGATATCCGGCCGCGGTGGAGTAGACGCCCGGCTGCTGCCAGAACAGGCGCTCCACGCCCCAGAAGCAACCCATGCCAAACCAGGCGATCTCCATGTTCTCGGGCCAGGGGCCCTGGGTCGGGTTGCCGTTCACCGCATGCTGCTGACCAATCACCATCGCTTCGCGTCGTCCCGGCAGGGCATCTGCCGGTGAAATAATCTGTTCCATGAATTCTGTCCTTGTATAAAACCCTGTGAAATCACACAGCTGACGAAAAGGAGCATCGAAGATAGCAGTTTATCGCGCCGGATCAACCGGCGGGCCCCTCCCCGCTCGCCCCAACGGCCATCTGCACTTCGAACCATCCTTTCCCGATCCGCACTGCCAAGCCGCCCCTCGTAGACCAGAAACGGCCAAAATCAATATTTAGTCTTGATTTGTGAATTAATTTTCATATATTGAGCCAATCGCTGTTTTTTTATGGAAGAAATATCAAGTGCGTGAACGCGAACCCAGTCTGGTCAATGCCTTCCGGCAATCCACCCCCTATGTCAATGTCCATCGGGGTGCCACCTTTGTGCTGATGATGGGGGGAGAAGCCATCTGCCACCCCAACTTCGCCAATATCGTCAGCGATATCGCCCTGCTGCAGACACTGGGCATACGCCTGGTGCTGGTGTTTGGTTCACGTCCGCAAAACGATGAAGCGCTGGCCCGCGCCGGTATCGAGGCCCAGTATCACAAGCGGATCCGGGTCACAGATGACGAGAGCTTCACCATCATCAAGCAGGTGTGTGGCGGCCTGCAATACGACATCACCGCCCAGCTCTCCATGGGGCTCGCCAACACCCCGATGCAGGGGGCGCGGATCAGCGTGGTGAGCGGCAACTTCGTCACCGCCCAGCCGCTGGGGGTGGATGATGGCATCGACTTTTGCCACAGCGGCCGGGTGCGCCGCATCGACGTGGAGGGGATCACCCGCCAGCTCGATCAGAAGAGTCTGGTGCTCATCTCCCCCATCGGCTGCTCGGTCACCGGCGAGAGCTTTAACCTGAGCTCAGAAGAGGTGGCCCGCCGGGTGGCGGTCGATCTCAAGGCGGACAAGCTCATCTGCTTCAGCAGCACCCAGGGGGTAATGGACAGGCGCGGCGAAGCCATCTCCGAGCTCTTCCCCGAGCAGGCCGAAGAGCTGCTGGTTGAGCTGGAGCAGGCGGGCGAAGAGATGTCCGGCACCGCCCGCTACCTGCGCGCGGCCATTGCCTCCTGCCGTGGCGGTGTGCCCCGCTCCCATCTGGTGAGCTATCAGGATGATGGCGCCATGCTGCAGGAGCTGTTCAGCCGCGACGGCCTCGGCACCCAGATCGTGCGGGAAAGTGCCGAGCAGGCCCGCGCCGCCACCATCGAGGATATCGGCGGCATTCTGGATCTGATCCGCCCGCTGGAGGAGGAAGGCATTCTGGTGCGCCGCTCCCGCGAGCAGCTGGAGATGGAGATCGACAAGTTCACCATCATCGAGCGCGATGGCCTCATCATCGGCTGCGCGGCCCTCTACTGCTTTATGGAAGAGGCGATGGCGGAGATGGCCTGCGTCGCCATCCACCCCGACTATCGCAACTCCAACCGGGGAGATCAGCTGGTGGCCAAGGTGGCCGAGCGGGCCAAGCGGCTTGGCATTCGCCGCCTGTTCGTGCTCACCACCCGCTCCATCCACTGGTTCCGGGAGCGGGGCTTCGATCCGCTGGAAGTGGAAGATCTGCCGGTGGCGCGCCAGCGTCTCTACAACTGGCAGCGCCGTTCCAAGGTTTTGTCAAAGACCATTGCCTAAGTCATTGATCCTGCGTTGAGTTAGCTGACAATTTGAACTTTTTCACAAACTCGATTGACAGTGCAATCCAACGCAGGGTATTTCTAAATGCACTCCACCGCCCTGGTGGAGCCAGAAGAGGAGCGCTGCCCAGGCAGCCCAAGGGAGGACGCCAGCGTCCGGTGAACTTGGGTCAGGGGGAGCAGCGCCGAGACGAGTGAGGAGACTGGTAACCTCAACGTCGGCTGCGGGGGCTGAATCCCCCGGGTTGTCATCGGTAGTGATCATCCCCCACCGCGCCCTGTCAGGGGCGGTACGGGATGGGCTCTGCAGGTGGAGTGCTTCTGGCCGGGATAGCTTCGTTCATTCCTGCCATTTTCAGCCTCCTCCTCTCTTTTTTGCCCGATGGAACCGGAATCTTAAAATAAGACAGGAGTAAGCAATGAGCCCGATCAATGTCGCCAAGTTTGGCGGAACCAGTGTCGCCAACTTCACGGCCATGAATCACTGCGCCGATATCGTGCTGGCCAATCCCGCCACCCGGGTGGTGGTGCTGAGCGCCAGCGCCGGTGTCACCAACCTGCTGGTCGCTCTGGCACAAGGGGAGCTGGACGAAGCGGGCCGCGACGAGCAGCTGGCCAAACTGGCCGGGATCCAGCAGGCCATTCTGGCCGATCTCGGCAACCCCGTTGATGTGAGCGCCCTTATTCATGGCCAGCTGGACGAGATCCGCCTCATGGCCCAGCAAGCCCACCAGCATACCGATGCAGAGCTGGCCGATCGCCTCATCGCCTGCGGCGAGCTGATGTCTACCCGCCTCTTTACCGAACTGCTGCGCCAGCGCGGCGTCAAGGCCCACTGGCAGGATGTGCGCCAGCTGATGCGCACCGACAGCCGCTTTGGCAAGGCCACCGTCGATCTGGCCACCACCCGAACCCTCTGCCAGCAGACGCTGGGCCCGCAGCTGGGCGACAGCCTCATCATCACCCAGGGCTTTATCGGCGCCGATGGCGATGGGCGCACCACCACGCTGGGGCGCGGCGGCTCTGACTACAGCGCGGCCCTGCTCGCCGAAGCGCTCGATGCCGCCAGTATCGAGATTTGGACCGATGTGCCCGGCATCTACACCACGGATCCGCGCCTCGTCACCCGAGCCCGCCCGATCCCCGAAATCAGCTTTGTCGAAGCAGCCGAGATGGCCACTTTCGGCGCCAAGGTGCTGCACCCCGCCACATTGCAACCGGCGGTGCGCCAGAATATTCCGGTGTTTGTCGGCTCAGCCAAGGATCCTGCCGCCGGTGGTACCTGGATCCGCGCCAGCACAGATTCAAGCCCGCTGTTTCGCGCCGTCGCCCTGCGCCGCCAGCAGGTGCTGGTGACCCTGCACAGCCTCAACATGTTCCACGCCTACGGCTTTCTGGCCGAAGTGTTCGGCATTCTGGCCCGTCACCGCATCTCGGTCGACCTCATCACCACGTCGGAGGTGAGCGTGTCACTGACGCTGGATCACACCGGCAGCCAGAGCAACGGCGAGCCGATCCTGAGCGACAAGGTACTGGCCGAACTGGGGCAACTCTGCAAGGTGGAGGTGGAAACCGGTCTGGCACTGGTGGCGCTCATCGGCAACCGGATGAGCGAAGTGAACGGGGTGGGCAGTCAGGTCTTTGACGCCCTGCGCGAGCACAACATCCGGATGATCTGCTACGGCGCCAGCGCCCACAACCTCTGCTTCCTGGTCAAGGAGAGCGAGGCGGGCAATATCGTCAACCGCCTCCATCAGGAGTTGCTGGACTGATCCTCAACCGAGGCAATTCCGCCCATGCAACAGGGCGCCTGCAAGGCGCCCTGTTCATTTGCGTATCCCTTACGTTGCGGCTCAGGCAAGGCTGGTGGCAGGCAACTGACAGGCCACGGCTTCGCGGCGCAGCTGCTGCAAGCGGGCCAGCAGCCCGGTCTGGCCGAGCTCCGTCTCCTGAGGCGAGAGATTGTCCACCAGCAGCGGATAGTGATCCGTCACCGCCTGCATCAACCAGTCGAGGCGACGCAGGGTGAGCGGGCCGCAACTCTGGCCGCTCAGATCATCGGCCACATCGAGCCGGTGGCTGCGATACATGTCCCGCCACCAGTTGGCGACCAGCGCCTCGTCGCTCGCCAGCGCGGCGCTCCACTCCCCTTGCAGGGCGTGCAGGCGGGCCAGCACGGGCGCGCTGGCCCCTTCGCGGATCAGGTGATGGATATCCCGTTTCACCCATTTCAGGCAGAGTTCACGCCAGTAGCGAAATTGCGGCAGAGGATCGGCCTCATCAAGCCAAAGCCCGGAGAGGGTACGGGTCTCCAGTCGCTCCGGCACATGAAACTGCGGGTCGACCAGACCATTGGAGTTGTATTCAAAGCGGGGATCGAAGGTCCACATATAGCCAAAGTCGAACACGCAGATCTGCTCGCCGTCATCGAGCAGGTTGCCCGGGCTCGGGTCCCAGTCAAACCAGCCCCAGCGGGCCAGCTCACCCTGAACCTCCAGCATCTGGGCCAGATTGCGCTCGTTGAGCTGGTGGACCGGCACGCCCCGCAACCAGGGGGAGACCAGCACACCGGCCCGCGCCGAGCCGAAGCTGGTGCAGACCACGTGGGAGAGGACAGTAGGATGCAGCTCCCGCAGCGCCTCGATTTCGCGCCGCCGCTCCAGCTCGGTCAGAAAGGCAGTCTTGCCATCGAGGTTGGCCACCAGCGAATCCTGACGGCGCCGCTTGAGGCACCAGTGATGCCCCTCCACCTTGAGGTGAAACACCTCGGCGGTGAGACCGTGGCGATAGACTTTGACCACAGCCGGATGGCTATCCTTCAGCTTGACCAGTTGGGCCAGCGGCAGCGGGCAGTCGCGCTCGCGTCCGATCCGGATCTCTTCCTTGCTCTCCAGCATGCGCAGCAATCTGGCCTGACGTGCCATCACTTTGGGATTCATACATGTACCTCCAGTCGCTATCGAGAGACTAAACAGCAGATCCCTCCCAAGCCAGCGGCAAAACCCCATGATGACGCTTTCATCACATATTCCGAACAACCCCTCGATCGGGATCACAATTTGCAAGGTCGAGCTGTAACCAAATATTCATTAAGTGGTCATTAAATTGACAAGCTGAAGCAAGGCCCGCACCATCGGGTCAAACTCTATGCGGATGAACGATCTCTCCCTCACTCGCTCAAAGGATGAGCTTATATGAATCGCCCCTCCTCAGGCCGCCCCCACGTCCTGAGTCTGCCCTCTCTGCTGCTTGCCCTGCTGGGCGGATTGCTGCTGCTGACCCTGTTGTTGCCGCTGATCAATCCCGGTAGCTGGCTGGGCCGTGCCCAGCCGCTGGTGCTGGGCCCCGCCGACAATCCGCTGGCTACCCTCACCCGCCACGCCCTGCTCTATAAAAGCGACAGCCGCGGCCTCTATCTGGTGGTGCGCAGCCAGTGGCAGTTGCGAGGGCCGCTGCAAGCGGGGGACAAGGTGCGGGTAGAGCTGCTCAACGACAAGGGGGAGCGGATTGACCAGCTCAGTCAAGCGGTGGATAAGCGTCAGGTGTGCCGCAATAACCGCTGCACTCTGGATCTCAACAGCACCCTGCGGGCCCCGGATGATGCGCTGGCCAGCCGTTATCAGCTGCGCATCGGTCTGCTGCTCAAGGATCGCCCCGAGAGCGGCGATTTCAGCCAGATCCTGCAAACCCTGCCGGAGCAGGGCTTCAACCTCACCTATCTGGTGGTGAGCCTGACGCTGGTGCTGGCCCTGAGCGCCGCCGTGCTCAAAACGGTGCTGCCAAAGCTGCGCCGCAGCCTGCGCTGGCGGATCATCGGCAGCCTGCTGCTCGGCAACCTCACCTTCGTGCTGCTGCACGGCTTCGTGGTGTTCAAGCTGGGGGAGTTTCTGCTCTGGTCAGGCTTTCGGCCGGAGCACTACTATCTGGCCTGGGGCAGCATGGTGCTGGGCTGGAGCCTCTGCGCGCTGGCGGGCTTCAATCTCTATATGGGGCTGGTCTTTACCGCGCTGTCAGGCATCGGTCTGCTGGCCAACTTTATGAAGATCGCCATCTACGGCGTGCCACTCGGCGGGGACGATTTTGGCAACCTGCTGGCGCTGCTGCGGATCCTGCTCGACCAGCACCCCATCCTGCCCATCTTCACCGTGTTGCTGGCACTGTTTCTCTGCTGGCGCTTTGCCCTGTCACGCTGGGTATTGCGCACTGCCGCGGCCACCGTCGCCTTCTTTGCCCTGTGCGTCTTTGCCACCCAGACCGGCAACAAGCTGCTGGGGGCCAACATTCGCTACGTGGATCGCGCGGTCAACTACCACAGGGACATCATCCGCTCCGGCCCCGGCCTCTATCTGTTCAATCTGGTGGACGAGATGCTGCAAAGCGGCAGCGTGTTTCGCTACCCCTTGCAGATCAACGAGCTGACCCCGCAGCTGAGCTATCCGCCCCAGGGCATTGCGCCGCGCTGGGATCTGGTGATCGTGCTGCAATATGAGTCGCTCTGGCTCGACTGGAAGGGGCGGATCTGCGCCCCGGCTCCCACCCTCTCCCTGCCCGCCAGCGTGCAGCAGTGGCAAAAAACCATCCACTCCCCCACCACCGGCGGCATGACGGTGCTGGCGGAGTTCGAGATGAACACCGGCCTGCCGGTGGGCTTGCTCAAGCAGGGGGTGGTGCCCTACTACTATCTCTCGCAGCAGGTGCCGGGACTGGCCCAGAGCGCCAGACAGAGCGGCTACCAGACCCTGTTCGCCCACCCCTATGTGGAAAAATTCTGGGGCCGCGCCAAGGCAATCCCGGCGCTTGGCTATGAGGAGCGCTGGTTCGACACCCGCTTCACCACCCTCGAGCACAAGGGGCTCTATATCTCCGATGATGCGCTGATCGACCACATACTCAAGCGCAGCGAACAGGATGACAAACCGCTGTTTGCCTATGCGGTCACCATGCAGGGGCACGGCCCCTTCGATGGCCCCCGCTATCAGGGGCAGGAGCGCAGCGGCGCCTGCCCGAACCAGAGCGAGAGTGACACCCAGCTGCTCAACACCTACTACACCGGGGTGGTGGATGCCATGGCCTCGCTGGAGCGACTGCTCAAGACCCTAGACCAGTCAGGCAAGCGCTATCTGGTGGTGGCCTTTGGCGATCACCAGCCGTTTTTGATGTCCGCCGGCAAGGGCATTCACGGTGACAAGCCTGCGCGCGATGCCACCTACCAGATCCCCATGATGGCCTTCACCCGCGCCGATGATCCCCTCAATCTGGCGACCCAGTTTGCGCCGGTGCGCCAGCTCTACCAGATGGGTCAGGCCACCCGCCAGCTGCTGGCGGGGGATATCACCCCCATCGAAGAGAAGCCCCTGCTCCATCCGGTGCTAGGCGAGGAGAAAGGCTTCGACCCATCAAGCCTGGTGCCGCAGATCCGCGCCAGCTTCCGGCCCGATGCCCTGCCCTAATCCCTCCCAACAAAAACAGACAAGGCCGCATCCGCGGCCTTGTTGTTGGACATTCATTTCGCCCTCATTCTGCTCGCCACCATGGCTCCAGCAAGGTGAGCTGCTGGCGGTCGAGATCGAGCGCCACCTCGATCCCCAGCGGCAACGTCAGCATGGGGTGGGTATGGGCGCAGTCAAACTCCGCCAGAATGGGGAAGTTCGGCTCCCCCACCACCTCCAGCAGGATATCGAGGGGGCGCTTGCCGCTACCTTGATCGTTGAACAACTCGTGCTTGCCGAGGATAAGCGCGCCGATCCGCTCAAACACCCCGCACAGCTTGAGGTGGGCGAAGGAGCGCTCCAGCGTCTCGGCAGATTTCAGGCTGTCCTCCAGCAGCAGAATGTCACCAGACTCGATGGCTGGCATATAGGGGGAGCCCCAGATCCCCGCCATGGTGTTGAGGTTGCCACCCATCAGCCGCCCCTCAACCCGGCCAGAACCCACCGAGATCAGCCGATTGGGCTGGCACTGCTTCGCCTGGGTCTGATTCTCCCAGTCCAGCCGTTCATCGCTCCACTGCGCTGGCGTAGGCAGCGTGCAGGGGACGCCAGCTTCATCGGCCAACGCAATCTGTAAAAAACTGGCCAGCGTCTCATCCACCAGCGGCGGCAACTCGCCAAAGGAGGCCACCAGCGCCGGGCCATAAAAGGTAACCAGGCCAGTTTGGGCGTGGATGCCGAGCAGCAGGGCCGTCACATCGGAGTAGCCAACGATGATCTTGGGATCGCGCCTCAGCGCATCAAAATCGAGGTAGGGCAGCAGGGAGTTGGAGTTGCTGCCGCCAATCACCGACATGATGCAGCGCACTTCTGGGTCGCGAATAAGGGCGTTGAGCTCCTCGGCCCGCGCGGCAATGGAGCCGGATCGCCAGTGATCCTGCTGGCCGGTGAGGCAGCCCGCCTTGAGCCTAAAGCCCTGCCCCTCAAGAAAGGCTTTTGCGCGGGCAAAACGGTTGGGGGCCCAGGCGGTCGCCGCGCTGGAGGGGGAGAAAAAAGCGATGGTATCGCCACGTCGGAGCAGCGGGGGAACCAATAACGTCATGACACACTCATCCTTGCCAATATCCAGCCATCACAGAGTCGTTGAGACTCCTACACAACCCCTTTGATCACAACGGGTTTATCACTATCGTTTAGAAATACAAAACACTTGATTCATTATTAACAGATATTCTAAACACCATCCCCTTCCTAGAATGACCTCATTGCGATGGCCAACCCCGGTTGGTTGTCAGAACGGTCGGCCTGACAGCCCGAACGTTCTCTTTCCCACTTTTTCTCTCTGACTTATCAATGAGGTGCCTGTCATGAACAAAAACGCATCCCCCAGCGCATTGGTTGTAGAAGGCGGCGCCATGCGCGGCATATTTGCCAGCGGCGTGCTGGATGCGTTTATCGAGCATGACTATCGCCCATTTGACTTCGCCATCGGCGTCTCGGCGGGGGCCACCAACTTGCTGGCTTATCTCGCCAGCCAGCATGGCCGTAGCCACGAGATCCTGACCAAACTGGCTTGCAGCCAGCAGTTTATGGATCCCCTGCGTTTTGCCAAGGGGGGCAATCTGGTGGATATCCACTGGCTGTGGAACACCAGCTGCCGCAAGTATCCCCTCGACATTCACGCCTACCGGGAGACCGGCATCCCCTTCTATGCGGTGGTGACCAATACCCTGACCGGCAAGGCGGAGTACATCCGGGTCAAGCCGGAGAACATGAACGAGGTGCTGCCGGCCAGCTGCGCCATTCCCCTCGCCTCCCACGAATACCCGGAGGTACACGGGGTACCGATGACAGATGGCGGGGTGGCCGACTCCATCCCGGTGATCGAGGCCTACCGCCGCGGTGCCCGTCACCTGACGGTGATCCTCTCCGAGCCCCTTGGCTATCGGCTAAAGCCGATGCCCTTCCCCTGGATGATCCGCACCCTGCTCAAGACCCGTCCCGCGCTGGCACAGGCGCTGGAGCAGCGGGATCGCAGCTACAACGAGGCGCTCGATTTTATCGCCAATCCGCCGGAGGACTGCCAGATCGAGGTGATCGCCCCGGCAGACTACTTCCCCGTTTCCCGTTTTACCCGCGATATCAACAAGCTGGAGATGGGATACGTGATGGGCAAGTGCGCAGGCTATCAGGCCGCCCTGCTCAATTGATAAGGGTTTTACAGGCATGACCCGACCTGCCGCGACGCACGCGCCGCCAACACAATAACAATCGGGTCAGTTGAGCAACATGAGTCATAAAAACAGACCGTGGCGAGGCAAGCGCGGCCAGAACCGGTGCCAGACACCCAGACCGGCCCGCTCCTCATCCCTATGCCAGGGCATCTCACCCTCATACAAGGTGTTTATTTATGTCGTTTCTTCTCACCCATCCCGCGCTGGCGCAGCTGTTCGAGCGGCTGCTGCCCGATTACCGGATCATGGCGCCCGCGGCCGAATATCGGGGCGGCCGCTTCTCCGACACCGACAACGTCACCTACCACAGCATCCGCCATCCGGCCGATCTGGTGTGGCAGGAGAAGTCCCACTTCTCCCCGAAAGAGGTGGTGCTCCCCATCACCCAGACCCTGTTCCACTTCGACAATCTGGAGCTGCGTGAATCAAAGGTGGAGGCCAAACCCACCCTGCTGTTCTTGCGCAGCTGTGATATCCACGCCCTGCGCAGGCTGGATCAGGTCTATCTCAAAAACGGCCAGAACAGCGACGTCTACTACGCCCGGCTGCGCAGCAAGCTCAAGCTGGTGCTGCTGGAGTGCCGCGAGAGCTTCGAGAACTGCTTCTGCGTCTCCATGGGCAGCAACGAGACCCAGGACTACGCCGCCGCCATTCGTCTGAGCGATGAGGGTGCCCGCATCGAGGTGAAGGATCCCGAGCTGCTCGGCTACTTTGCCGAACTGGGTGAATCCGATGACTTCACCCCGGAGTTTGTCCAGAGCAACCCGGTCAAGGTACGCACCCCGGACAGCGTCTGTGACGACCCCCAGCGGATCCGCCAGATCCTCACCGCCCATCCGGTCTGGGCCGAGTACGACAGCCGCTGCATCGGCTGCGGCCGCTGTACCACCTCCTGCCCGACCTGCAGCTGCTACAGCGTGCACGACCTCACCTATGCGGAGAACCCCAAGCAGGGCGAGCGCCGTCGCCAGTGGGCCAGCTGCATGGTGGATGGCTTTAGCGACATGGCCGGTGGCCACGGTTTTCGCGCCAAGCATGGCGAGCGCCTGCGTTATCGCGCCCTGCACAAGGTCAACGACTACAAGGCCCGTCAGGGAGAGGAGCACATGTGCGTCGGCTGTGGCCGCTGCGACGATCGCTGCCCTCACTACATCTCCTTTAGCAACATCATCAACAAGATGACCGATGTGGTCGAACAGACCATCGCAGCCGACAACGCGCAGGGGGCGAACTGATATGTGCCAGTGCCAGCAAACCGCAACAGCAGAACAACAGCAGGAAGCAGTCGAAAACCGCCTGCTGCCCAAGGCCTACACCATTCTGGCCATCGAGCGTCACACCGAGCTTGAGTGGAACTTTCGGGTCTCCCGTGACTTTGATGTCCACTACGGCCAGTTTGTGGAAATCTCCCTGCCCACCGTTGGCGAGGCGCCCATTTCGGTCTCCGACTATGGCGATGGCTATGTGGATCTGCTGATCCGCAAGGTCGGCAAGGTGACCGATGCGCTGTTTGCCCTCGATGTGGGCGACAAGGTATGGATGCGCGGCGTCCACGGCAACGGCTACCCGCTGGAAACCTACCGCAACCAGCACCTCATCGTGGTGGCGGGCGGTACCGGCGTCGCCCCGGTCAAGGGGCTGCTGCGCCGCTTCAGCAAACACCCGGAAGAGGTGAAGTCCCTCGACATGATCCTCGGCTTCAAGAACGAGCAGGCGGTGCTCTATCGCCACGAGATGCCGCTCTGGGCCGAGCAGCAGAACCTCATCGTCACCCTGGACGAGGGCAAGGAGAGCGAGCAGTTTCGCATCGGCCGGGTCACCGACTACATCGACCAGCTGGATCTCGCTGACAAGGAGGATATCCAGGTGATCGTGGTCGGCCCCCCCATCATGATCCGCTTCGTGGTGCTCGCCTTCCTCGAACGGGGCATCCCCAAGGATCGCATCTGGGTCGACTACGAACGCCGCATGGCCTGTGCCGTGGGCAAGTGTGGCCACTGCCGGATGGGCGACACCTATATCTGCGTGGATGGACCGGTCTTTCGTTTTGACCAGGCCCAGCATCTGATCGACTGAGGGAGAACACCATGAGTCTCGATATCGACATCCTCAAGGCCCGCGCCAAGAACGAATACCGCCTCTCCAAGGTGCGCGGCGAAGCGATGATCAGCGTACGCATTCCCGGCGGTATCATGCCCGCCCACCTGCTGGCGGTGGCCCAGCAGATCGCCGAACAGTACGGCAACGGCCTGATCCACCTCACTACCCGCCAGAAGCTGGCGATGCCCGGCATCAAGTATCAGGACATGGACAAGGTCAACGCCGCCCTCGAACCCTTTATCAAGGAGATCGAGGTGGAGACCTGCGGCATCGAGGTAGAGGATACCCAAGCCGGTTACCAGACCATCGGCGGACGCAATATCGTCGCCTGTCAGGGCAACACCATCTGCCAGAAGGGCAATATCGACTGCACCGGGCTGGCCCAGCGGATGGAGAAACACCTCTACCCCAACCCCTATCACCTCAAGATGGTGATCGCCGGCTGTCCCAACGACTGCGCCAAGGCCAACATGGCCGACTTCGGCATCCTCGGCATCGCCAAAATCCACTTCAATGCCGAGCGCTGCATCGGCTGCGGCGCCTGCGTCAAGGCATGCAGCCACCACGCGGTGGATTGCCTCGCCATCAAGCATGGCAAGGCGGTCAAAGAGGAGAGCAAGTGCATCGGCTGTGGCGAGTGCGTGCTGGCCTGCCCGACCCTGGCCTGGCAGCGGGATCCCAAGCAGCTCTACATGGTCAAGCTGGGGGGACGCACCAGTAAGAAGACTCCCCGTACCGGCAAGCTGTTCCTCAACTGGGTCACCGAAGAGGTGCTTCATGCGGTGATCAAGAACCTGTTCGAGTTCGAGGCCGAGATGCTGGATGGCAAGCCCATCTACCTGCACATGGGTCACCTTATCGACCGGGCCGGTTATCACAAGTTCAAGGAGCGGGTGCTGCGCGGCGTCACCCTCAACCCGGAAGCCATGGTCGCTGACCGCATCTTCTGGGCCGAAGATCAGTACGTCGCCAACATGCACGTCAAAGCGGTGCAATAGGAAAAACCTCGTTTGGGGAAGCGTGATCAAGTGGCCGACACCGGTGGGGATCTGTCGTTGGCCCGGGCGTAGATCACCCTTCCCCTTTTTTATTACCGTCGGGGGATCTTTCCCCCGACCATCCGGGGTGCGTCACGGCGCGCCCTGCTATCTCGCCCGGCGCGGCATTGCGAGCGGGCCTGCATCCGGAGCCTGTTATGGACTTTCTCCCTCTCTTCTGTCAGTTGCAAAACAAGCCGGTCCTGATCGTCGGCGGCGGTGAGGTGGCGGTGCGCAAGGCGCGCCTGCTGCTCGATGCCAAGGCGAAGATCACCATCAATGCCCCGCATCTGGAACCCCAGCTGATGAGCTGGGCCGAGCAGGGACTGCTGACCGTCTGCGCCGCCGACTTTCACCCAGAGCTGCTCGATGGCAAGTGGCTGGTGATCGCCGCCACCAACCAGCAAGAGGTCAACCAGCAGGTCTTTCATGAGGCGAACCTGCGCCAGATCTTCTGCAATGTGGTGGACTCCCCGGCCCACTGCAGCGCCATCATGCCCGCCATCATTGACCGCTCGCCGCTGATGGTGGCCATCTCCAGCGCAGGCGCGGCACCGGTACTGAGCCGCCAGCTGCGGGAAAAACTCGAAGCCATGCTGCCGCAACACCTCGGCCAGCTCGCGGCGCTGGCGGGCAAGCTGCGCGAGCGGGTCAAACTCATTCCGGACAAGCTGGCCCGCCGCCGCTTCTGGGAGCGACTCTTTAGCCACGATCGCCTCGCCCGCCAACTGGCCCGCGGCCAGCAGCAAGCTGCCGAGCAGAGCGTCGCAGAGCTGCTCGATGAGCCGCTGCTGAGCAAGGGGTGCGTGACTCTGGTCGGCGCCGGCCCCGGCGATGCGGGGCTGCTTACCCTAAGCGGTCTACGGCAGTTGCAGCAGGCGGATGTGGTGGTCTATGACCGGCTGGTGTCGCAGGAGGTATTGGCGCTTGTTCGCCGGGATGCCGAGCGGATCTTTGTTGGCAAGGAGGCGGGCCGCCACTGCGTGCCCCAGCAGGCGATCAACCAGCTTTTGCTGGAGCAGGCTCGCCTCGGCAAACAGGTGGTGCGGCTCAAGGGGGGCGATCCCTTTATCTTTGGCCGGGGTGGCGAGGAGTTGGAAATCCTGGCCGAGGCGGGCATCCCCTTCTCGGTGGTACCGGGCATCACGGCTGCATCGGGTTGCGCCGCCTACAGCGGCATTCCCCTCACCCACCGCGATCACGCCCAGCGGGTGCAGTTCATCACCGGCCACGACAAGGAGGGCAATATCGCCCAGGAGTGGTCAGCGCTGGCCGCCCCACGCCAGACCCTGGTGTTCTACATGGGGCTGGCCCATGCCGGCCGTATTCAGGATGCGCTGCAAACCCACGGCATGCCCGGTCACACCCCGGTGGCGCTGGTGGAGCAAGGCACCCAGCTCAGCCAGCGGGTGGTGCGCGGCGAGCTGCAGCAGTTGGCCGAACTGGCCCGTCAGGTGAAGAGCCCGAGTCTCATCATCATCGGCTCGGTGGTCACTCTGGCCGACAAGCTGAACTGGTATGGGGAAGCCAACGCCATCCACGGCATCTAACCCCGCACGGCTATCACCCAATAGAGACAGCAAAACAGAGAGCGGCCATGCCGCTCTCTGTTTTTTTCATCAATGACCAAGCCGTGGCACGGCGCGTCTGTTACTCCAGAGTGATGGGGCCGGTATTCTGAATATCGCTGTCATTCCAGTCGCTCTCATCGCGAATGCGCGGATCCCCCTGCAAGGTGTAGAGGATGGTACCCTGACGAAACTGTAGCGCGCCATCTGCCCGTTTCGCCTTCACCTTGACTCCGTTGACCCACACCTGCTCCTTGCCATCCACCTGAATATTGGCCACCGTGGCGCCTGTCTCGCGGTTTTTGGCGATCCACTTGCCCTGATAGGGCGAGTCCCCCTTGGCCATCGGCAGTGCGGCTGCCTTGCCCGCCGACCAGGCGTGCACGGTGCAAAAGCCGTGGGCCCAGCGATCATGCTTGATGACGTAATCCAGGGTGGGTTCGCTGGCGGGCAGATCGAAGGTGATCCCGATGACCACCTTGCCGTTTGTGGCCGAATAGGCGGCGGGCGCCAGTGTTTTCAGGGTCGCCTTCTTGCCATTGATAAAGACGTTGCCCCCTTGCGACTTGACCCGGATATCGGTGGGGCAAGTGGCGCTGAAATTGGGCAGCGCCGCGAGGGCACTGCCGGCATGGGCGGTCATGGCCAACATGACAAGGGTCAGCAGAGCAGGTTTTTGATTCATAGTGATACGCCTTCAAAAGAAGAGAACCTCGTCCGTGAGCGGTGTCGTTCCTGATGGCGGCACTCTAGCTTGACCCTCTCGGGCCACCCAGTTAAAAAAAATAAAACCGGTCAGTGGAATTATTAATAAATATAAATATTTAAAATCAATAGGTTGAGTGACAACCCCGCCAGCCGCCACGTATCAGACAGGCAATAAAAAGCCGATAACCCGGTTATCGGCTCATTGCCCATGCAGAGGCGGGTGCCCGATCAGACCACCACGGCGGTGCCACTGATGCTGACCATCAGCATGCTGCCATTTTGCCCCACCACTTCGTAGTCGATATCGATGCCGACCACCGCATTGGCGCCAAGGGCGGCGGCGCGCTCTTTCAGCTCATCAAAGGCGATCTCGCGGGCACGGGCCAGCTCTTTTTCATAGGCGCCGGAGCGGCCGCCGATGATGTCGCGGATCCCGGCAAAGAGATCCTTGAAAATGTTGGCGCCGAGAATGGCTTCGCCAACCACGATGCCGCGGTATTCACGAATGGTTTTGCCTTCCAGCGTGGGGGTCGTCGAGAGGATCATCTTGAACTCCTGTGAGTAGCAGAAGGGCTCAGACTACCCCAACTGCCCGAAAATCCCAACCGGGGGGTGACCTGTACGACGCCATCCTTAAAAATCACGACAGCCAGATAAAAAAACACCGCGCACGGGGCGCGGTGTTTGTTTCAGAGGGCCATTACACCGTTACGGGTTGTAAGAGACTACCGAGCCACTGAGGCCGGTCATCTGGGAGATCCGCCCCTGCATCCCTTGCAGTTTGGCCTTGGAGACATCCGGCCCGATAAAGACACGGTTGAGCTGACCCTGCACCGGTGTGCGCGGCGAGGTGTGGGCAGAGTAGCCCGCCGCCCGCAGCTTGCTCACCAGCGCGTTGACGCTGTCGACGTTCTTGAAGGCGCCAAGCTGAAGGATCCAGCTGCCCTGTGCCGGTGCCGCAGCAGGCGCGGGTGCGGTCGGCTGGGTCATCTTGCTTTCAATCAGATCGTCGAGGGACTTGATCTGACCCGCCTGCGGCTTGGCCGGCGCGGGCGCCTTGGCCACTTCAACCGGTTTGGCTGGCGTCGGCTTGGGTGCTGGCTTGGGCGCTTCGACCGGTTTTTTGGCCACCACTTCCGGCTTGGGCTGTGGCTTGGGTTGGGCATTCTGTTGCGGCTGGACCGGTGCCGGTGCGGCAGGGGTTGTCGCCGGCTGCGCACCGTTGCTCTGACCGGCGAGGGTCATGGGGTCAGCCACCTCTTCCACTTGCCACTGCTGGGCCGCAGAGGCCTGTTGCTGGCTGGCCAGATGATCGGCGGGCAGACTGCTGGCTGCCGAGACCTGCAGCGCTGGCTTGGCGGGCTCCAGCTCGGGGCGCAGCGGGATCTTGGCGAAGGCCTCCTCCTTTTGTGCCAGCTTGTGACCATCCAGCAAGTCCGGCAGGAAAATAACAACCAGGGCCACCAGGATGACGGTGCCCACCAGACGGTTTTGAAACTTCGAGGCCAAGTTGAATCCTACCTTTACGTAACTCAATATGCGATTTGGCTCCCCGCCAAAGGGCCGGGGAGCCGGGGTGTGGCCTAGACGGCGACACCCGCCAGAATGTCGGCGACAGTGTAAAACGAACCAAACACAATGACCATATCGTCCGGACTCGATGCGGCCAACGCTGCCTGATAAGCGGCGCTGACATCATCAAACTCCCTGGCAGGCTCCTTGCCCTCTCCCAACGCCGCAGCCAGTTGCGCAGCGGTGGCGGCGCGCGGGCCGGTGAGACTGGCCAGATACCACTCGCCAATCAGGCCATCGAGTTCGGCAAGGGATCCCGCCATGTCCTTGTCTTTGAGCATGCCGACCACGGCGCGGCGTACACCCGTGCAGGGCATCTTGCGCAATTGCGCTGCCAGATAGGCTGCCGAATGGGGGTTATGGGCCACATCGACGATCACCAGCGGCGCACTTTGCAACTGCTGCATCCGGCCAGCCAGCCGGGCATTGGCAAGCCCGTCACGAATGGCGGACTCCGGCAGCGGCAAGCCGAGGGATTCCAGCGCCGCCAGCACGGTCACCGCGTTCATCAGCGGCAGCGCCGGTTTTGGCAGATCCCGCCACTGGTTGAGGCCGTGATAATCCCAACCGCTCTCGTGCTCATCGCCACGAAAATCGATACCGACCTGACGCAGGTTGGCGCCAAGACGCTGTGCTTCGCTCGCAATAGTCGCTGGCGGATTGGGCTCGCCACTGATGGCGGGTTTGCCGGCGCGATAGACGCCAGCCTTCTCCACCGCTACTGCTTCGCGGGTATCCCCCAGCCAGTCGCAATGATCGAGGGCAATGGAGGTGATCATCGCCACATCGGACTCCACCACATTGGTGGCGTCGAGCCGACCGCCCAGTCCCACTTCCAGCAGCAGCACATCGGGGGCGGCGCGGCAGAAGAGCCACAAGCCAGCCAAGGTGGCAAACTCGAAGAAGGTAAGGGCAATCTCGCCGCGGGCCGCTTCCACCTCGGCAAAGGCGGCGCAGTGATCGCTGTCGGGCAGCTCCTGCCCGTTGACCCGCACCCGCTCGGTAAAGCGCAGCAGATGGGGCGAGGAGTAGACGCCGACCTTATAGCCTGCGGCCATCAGAATGCTGGCCGCCATGGCACAGCTGGAGCCCTTGCCGTTGGTACCCGCCACCGTGATCACCTTGAACGGCAGCTGGGTGAGACCCATGCGCCGGGCAACGGCACCGACCCGATCCAGCCCCATGTCAATATTGACCGGATGGATCTGCTCCAAATAAGAAAGCCAGTCGACAAGCGACCGGCTTTGGGATTGTTGCATGTTTGAACTCATCTTCACTCTTCGATGACGTGAGTATTCAGCATTTTGGCGAGCAGGCTGGCCAGACGGTTACGCATTTCGCGGCGATCGATGATGATATCGATGGCACCCTTTTCCAGCAGGAACTCGGAGCGCTGGAAGCCTTCCGGCAGTTTCTCGCGCACGGTCTGCTCGATAACGCGCGGGCCGGCAAAGCCGATCAGCGCCTTGGGCTCGCCCACGTTGATGTCACCCAGCATCGCCAGACTGGCAGAGACGCCACCCATGGTGGGGTCGGTCAGCACGGAGATATAGGGCAGGCCCGCCTTGGTGAGTCGGTCCAGCGCTGCACTGGTCTTGGCCATCTGCATCAGGGAGAAGAGGGCTTCCTGCATGCGAGCACCACCAGAGGCGGAGAAGCAGACCAGGCCACGGCCTTCTTTGATGCACTCCTCGACGGCGCGCACGAAGCGGGCACCGACCACGGAGGCCATGGAGCCACCCATGAAGGAGAATTCGAACGAACAGGCGACAACCGGTACCCCTTTGAGGGTCCCTTTCATCACCACCAGCGCATCTTTCTCCGCCGTCTCTTTCTGAGCGGCAGACAAACGATCCTTGTAGCGCTTGGAATCCTTGAATTTCAGTACATCCTGCGGCTCCAGCTCGGCACCGATCTCGGTACGACCCTGCTCATCGAGGAAGCTCTCGAGACGGGCGCGGGCGCTGATGCGCATATGATGATCACACTTGGGGCACACTTCGAGGTTGCGCTCCAACTCTGCCCGGTAGAGCACCTGTTCACAAGCACTGCACTTGGTCCACACCCCTTCCGGAATGTTGTGACGACGGGGCGCAGTGATCTTGCTCTTGGGAAGAATCTTCTCAAGCCAGCTCATGGAATTCCTTAATGCTTTTGTGCCTGACAAAACGCATCGAGCCTAGATTGTTCAATGACTTAATAGCTCGATGGCAACAAATGACGGGTCATTAAACCACAATTTTTCGGGCGCAGTTACTAAAAACTGGTCGTACCCGGTGCCGAGTCGGGCAGCCACAGCGGGCCGAGCGGCAACTGCGGCAGAGCAAACTCGGCCGGGTAATCCACGTCGACCAGATAGAGGCCACCGGCCTTGGCGGTCGGCCCGGCCAGATTGCGATCCTTGGCAGCCAGCACCTCGGCAATCCACTCCACAGGTTTGAGCCCCTGCCCCACCAGCAGCAGGGAGCCGGTGATGTTGCGCACCATGTGGTGCAGGAAGGCGTTGGCGCGAATATCCAGCACGATATAGGGCCCCTGACGGCTGACACACAGATGGGTCACATTGCGCCACGGGGTGTTGGATTGGCAGGCGACGGCACGGAAGGGGCTGAAGTCGTGCTCCCCCAGCAGGCTCTGGCCCGCCTGGTGCATCAACTCGGCATCGATGGTCTCGTGGTAGTGGCTGACGCCACTGCCGAGGATCGCCGGCCGGTAGTTGTGGTTGTAGATGACATAGCGGTAGCGACGGGCGGTGGCGCTGAAGCGGGCATGGAAGCTCTCGTCCACCTGCTTGACCCAGCGCACGGCGATATCCGGCGGCAGGTTGGAATTGAGCCCCAGGGTCCAGGCCCCTTCGGCACGGTTCGCCTCGGTATCGAAGTGGATCACCTGACCGGTCGCATGGACACCGGCATCGGTGCGCCCGGCACACTGGATGGAGACAGGGTGGTTGGCAATCCGGCTCAGCGCCGTCTCCAGTTCAGCCTGCACGCTGATCACTTCACGCTGACGCTGCCAGCCGAAATACCGGCTGCCGTCATATTCAATACCTAGGGCAATTCGCATGGATAAACTTGTCTTGTTGTGAAAACGCAATGAAAGAAACGGGGCGGATTATACGCGCTCAGCCTGAAAAGTCCCACCACACGCGCAATTGGCCTGGATGGTCAGCCTGCGCGGCCATGATCCCCCCATCGCAAATCGCCAAAAGAAGAGGGCAGCCTGCTGGCTGCCCCCGTTTTGCTGATCCCGTGATGGGAGATGCTTTAGCCCAACCGCTTGAGCAACTTCTCGGCTTCGGCACGCTGGTGATCGCTGCCCTGCTCCGCCGCCTCTTGCAGCAGCTCGCGGGCGCTATCCTTGTCGTCAATCTCGAGGTAGGCACGGGCCAGATCCAGCTTGGCACCCACACCGCCGTCGTCGGCATCCACATCAAACCCGGTGGATTCCGGCAGCACCTCGGGGAAGCCATCGAGCCCCACATCCAGCGAGAAGCCCTGATAAGGCTCCTGCTCCGGCGCGGTGGCATCCGCTTCGGCCAGCAGCTTGTCGATCTCGACGTAGCCACTCTCCTGTGCCTGCTCACGGGGCTGGAGATCTGCCGGATGAGACTCCACCTCGGCAAACGCATCTTCGAAATCGGAGAGCGCCAGCTCGTTGGGATCCCACTCCAGATCCAGCTCGGCTTCCTTCGCCTTGACAGGCTCAAGACCGAGCTCGGCCAGCATGGCATCCGCACTCTCGTCAGCGTCCTCTGCGGCACTGAGATCAATGGCGTTATCATCTTTGCCAGCAGCAGGCTCGTCGAGGGCACTGTCGAAATCACCGAGATCGAAGCTGGCCAAATCGTCGTCAGCGGCACCGACTTCGTCGATGGAGCTCAAATCGGGCTCGAGGTCGGCGGAGAGATCCGCATCCAGCTCGGCAAACAGGGCGGCCTGCAGCTCCTCTTCGCTCATGATCTCGTCAGCGGCCTTGGGCTTTGGGTTGAACTCGCTGGCCAGATCCATGGCGGGCTCGTTGGCCAGCGCGATGGGCTCATCCAGCGAGAGATCGAGATCCGGCACCAGATCCGGGTCACGACTGGCTGGCTGGGCCGCCATCCGCTCGGGCTCGAAGCCCTGCAGCTCCATCTCGCCGTCGTCGCTGAACACCAGATCGACATCCGGCTTGGCGGCCGGCTCGTCAGGCTCCATCGGCATAAAGCCATCCGGGGTGTTGAGATCCGGCACCGGGCGCACCGGCTCGTTGTCGGTCACATCGACGCTCAGCAGATCATCAAACTCGCTCTGCTCCTGATCCATCATCATGGCAGTGGATTCGGAGAGGCTCTTCTCCTGCTCTTCCAGTTCGCGGCGGGCACGGGCACGCAGCCACAGGGTCACCAGTGCCAATACCAGCAGCACCGGCAGCAGAATGATCATGGCGAGGTTGAGCGGTGAGGAGAGCAGATCCATCAACCAGTTTTTCTCAGGCTCAGGCTCGGCTGCCACCGGCGGGACCGGTTGCGCCTTGAGCTCGGCAATCTCTTTTTGCAGCGCCGTCTGATCCTGCAGCTGGGCCTTGAGGGTCTCCACCTCTTCAGTCAGGGATTGCAGACGCAGCTTGAGCCTGTGGTTCATCTCGGTCACCTGGCCGAGCTGGGCATTGGCATCTTCCAGTGCCAGCGCCATCTCGGTAGCCGGTTTGCCCACCGGTTTATCCAGATCGGAAGGCAGAGGCGCCGGGGTGGTGCCTTCTGCAGCGCTAGGAGCAGGTGCTACCGCCTCTTTCGGCGCAGGCTCGCTCACCTTGGCCACTTCTTTGGTTTCAGCCGCCGGTTGCGGTGCCACCACCGGGGCGGGAATGGGGGCGGCTTTCGCCACTGGCAGCGGCGCAGGCGCAGCCTTCACCGGCTCGGTCTTGGCAGCTTCAACCTTCGCGGGTTTGGCGGCAGCCGGCTTGGCGGTATGGGCCTGCTTGTCAGCCAGATATTTGGGGCTTAACCCCTTCCAGCTGGCGTTGTCGCTGCGGAACTTGGCGCGGGCCTGAGCATCGGTGATGACGCTCGCCTCGGCCGCGGTCGGCAACAGAATGCGGGATCCCACCAGAATGTGGTTGATATTGCCATCGGCAAAACTGCGGGGGTTTTTCTCGTAAATCGCCACCATGGTCTGGTAGACGCTGACCCGATTGGAGGGGCGATATTTGCTCGCCAGGCTCCAGAGGGTATCGGTCGGACGAACAGGGCCATAGCTACCGGCATTGGCAGTGACCTGACGCACCACCGGCTGGGCGGTTGCACGCACCGGTTGTGCGACGGGTCTGGCGACCGGCTGCGCCAGCGGCTGGGAATTGACGGCGGGAGGTGCGGGTTCGTCAGGGCCTTTTAGCTCGACAAAAAAAGGCTCCCGCGCCGAGTCTTCAGCCTGGACGGTGCCCAGCAGACCCAATGCGAGTAGCGTTGCCAATGTTATGCGGGAATGTCCCATATTCGTTCCTTCGTATGACGGCCCTATCACATTGAAAAATCTGGATAGTTACCCCAAAACAGTCGGTTCAATATAAATCAGGCTCGCCTGGCAAGCCAGCAGTCCGACACATTTAGCACCCAACTTGACCCTGAGTGTAGGAAAAAACTTAATCAGTTGATATCGCAACAGAATCTTGAAGTGACGGAGTGCGGCATGGGTCACACCCCGGTTTGATCACAGGCCGGATGCGCAGCACTCCCTGCTGCGCATCGGTGGCATCTGACCAGCCTTACAGATAGTCGCGAACCAGCAGCTCGGCAATCTGTACACTGTTGGTTGCCGCGCCCTTACGAACGTTATCGGCCACGATCCACATATTGATACCACTCGGGTGAGAAATATCCTGGCGCACCCGACCCACCAGCACCTCATCCTTGCCGGTTGCGTCACGCACCGGGGTCGGATAGTCCCCTTCGTCATCAAACAGAGTCACACCCGGCGCATTGCGCAGCAGGTCCTTGACCTGTTCGGCATCTAGCGGCTGGTGCAGTTCGACGTGTACCGCCTCGGCGTGGCCGTAGAAGACCGGCACCCGCACGCAGGTGGGGTTCACGGCAATGCTGGCATCGCCCAGGATCTTCTGGGTTTCCCATACCATCTTCATCTCTTCACGGGTGTAGCCGTTGTCAGTAAAGCTGTCGATCTGCGGGATCAGGTTAAAGGCGATCTGTTGCGGATAGAGGGTCGGTTCCACCGGACGGCCGTTGAGCAGATGAGCTGTCTGACCTGCCAGCTCGCTGACCCCCTCTTTGCCGGAGCCTGATACGGATTGATAGGTGACCACGTTGATGCGGGCAATGCCCACTTCGTCGTGCAGGGGCTTCAGGGCCACCAGCATCTGGATGGTGGAGCAGTTGGGATTGGCGATGATGTTGCGATTGCGAAAATCGGCCAGCGCATCCGGGTTCACTTCCGGGATCACCAGCGGGATATCTTCGTCGTAACGGAAGCAGGAGGTGTTGTCGATGACGATGCAGCCGTGTTCGGCAGCAATCGGCGCCCACTTGGCAGAGACCTCGGCACCGGCGGAGAAGAGTGCGATCTGCACCTGGCTCCAGTCAAACTCCTCCACATCGAGGATCTCGAGGTTCTTGCCGCCAAAGCGCACGGTATCACCGGCGCTGCGGCTGGAAGCCAGCGGATAGAGGGTCGCTACCGGAAATTCGCGCTCTTCCAGGATCTCGATCATCGCCTGACCCACGGCGCCGCTGGCACCCAATACCGCTACGTTAAACTGCTGGCTCATTCTGTTCTCCTCTGATAATGCTGCAATGGCGCCGGGTGCGCCATGGTCGGCAGGCGCTCGCACGGCAAGATGACGCTGCCTGATATGGCTGAGCCAGCGCAGCAGGATCTGCGCCAGCTCAGTAAAAAAATGGGGGCGAGGTAGCCAGTACGGCTCACCCCTTCCGGTTATCTTCCAACTCTTAGTCCCCGATTCAGGGGCGTGACAGCGCAAATCCCAGCTCGCCCAGCGCCTGGTCGGCAAACGCACCCTCAACCTGCAGGGAGGATAGTTCACGGCGCTCGGGATAGTGTTTGCGCTGCTCGTCAAAGCTGCCGGGCAGGCCGAGTCGGGCCCGGAAACGGGCATCATCGCGACGCACATCATAGACCAGATGCACCAGCTGCTTGATCAACGCCTGATCCGGTGCGCGGCCCGGCACCACCGCCTGCACATCTGGGGCTGGCAGGAGCTTACTCAAATCCTGACGAGGCTGGCGTCCCAGCTGCTGGCAGAGCGCCTGATAGAGCATCCAGGTACCGCGTGCCTTCCCCTCCAAGCTGTAACCGGCGATATGGGGGGTGGCAATCTCGGTATGGGGCACCAGCGCAGCCAGTGGCTCGGGCTCGTTCTCCCACACATCCATCACCAGTCGCAATGGCGCATCGCTCAACTGGCGCGCCAGCAGGGCCCGGTTATCCCACACCTCGCCACGGGATGCGTTGATCAGGATCTGCCCGGCAGGACGTGCGGCAATCACTTGCTCATCGAGCAAGTGATAAGTTGCATCAGCGCCCTCACGGGTAATGGGCACATGGAAGCTGACGATATCGGCACCCAGAGCGGTCTGATAATCGACAAAGCCCGCATCAGGGGTATTACGCGCCTTGGGTGGATCGCAGCGCAGTACCCGCATGCCGAGCGCTTGGGCCTTGCCAGCCACACACTCGCCGGTATTGCCCGCGCCAATCACCGCCAGCGTCATGGCCGAGAGGTCGAGTTCATAGCGCTCCGCCAGCACCAGCAAAGCGGAAAGCACATAGTCCCCCACCGAATACTTGTTGCAACCGGGGGCGCTGAAGAAGGGAATATTGCGGCTTGCCAGCAGGGCCTTGTCCACATGGTCTGTGCCTATGGTGGCGGTGCCGACAAACCCGAGTTTGGGGCTGGTCGCCAGCAAATCGCCGTTGACGCGGGTGACCGAACGCACCAGCAGCACATCGGCATCGAGCAGATCGCGGGCCTGCATCTGCCGTCCGGGCAAGGGGATCACCTCGCCAAATTCGGCAAACAGCTCCACGGCATGGGGCATATTCTCATCAACGACTATCTTCATCGGGCTCTCTTTGGTCACAACCGCCACGGGGGCGCCATTCTAGCGCAAAGCCGCCCGAGATTTCAGCCTGTGATGCAATCCGGCGCGAAACGGGCCCACATTGCGCGGCAGCCGCTCCATCCGCCCGCTCAAACAGAGGATGTCGCCACAAATGTGTAAGCAGAGGTAACAAACGTGCTGCTCGGCTTTGTCCGGGCATGTCACGGTGGCACAATGCCCCTCTTTTTCGCGATCGCCCATACCCACCATGCCGCCACACGCTCCGCCGCTCCCAATGTCAACCGCTTCACTCACCCGCAGTCAGGTGCTTGGCTTCACTGCCCTGTTGATCCTGCCCCTGCTGATGCTCGCCACCCTGCCCTGGCAGCCTTTTCTGACCGGTTCACTGCAGTCAGGCTGGCTATGGTGGTTATACGCCCTTACCCGCATGGTCGATATTCCCGGGATCGGGGTCAGTGGCGCCCTCTTGCTGTTGCTGACCCGCTACAAACTCAAACTGGAGCTGGCTCCCTTTATTGCGCTGGGGTGTGCACTGGCGGCCCTACTTGCCTGCGACTGGGTGCTCAAGAGCCTGATCAAGCACCTGACCGAAGAGCCCAGACCCTATCTGCTCTGGCTGGAGAGTCAGGCGCTGATCCCGGCCATCAAGCACTTCTACGCCAGTAGCGTCGATCTACGCAGCGAACAGGTTCACGCCGCCAGCCAGCTGCTGGCCCTGCCAGAGTGGCTCGGCCACCACTGGCAGGCCGAGGTGAACTACGCCTTCCCTTCTGGCCACAGCATCGCCGCCATCAGCCTGGCCCAATTTTTTGGTCTGATCTGGCTGGCCCGCGCTCCCACGGGCGTCTGGCTGCTGCCACTGTGGGCACTGGGAATTGGTCTGTCGCGCATGGTAATGGGGATGCACTGGCCGGTGGATGTGCTGGCCAGCGCCCTGCTGGGGTCGCTCACGGCGCTGATTGCCGCCCGCTGGTGGCTGCACAGATATTGAATCCGGCGCCATCTTGGCGCGGCATCCTGCGTGGGATGGGAGGACAAGCCTGTGCTTTTTTGCCATAATGCCGCCTCATTTTATCCCGACCGAGATCCCATGACCGACGCAGTTCATACCCTCAAGGGCCGTTTCCGTGGTTTTTACCCCGTCGTCATCGATGTTGAAACAGCCGGGTTCAACGCCAAGACCGATGCCCTGCTCGAAATCGCGGCTTACACCCTGAAAATGGATGAGCAGGGCTGGCTCGTTCCCGATCAGGTATTCCACTTTCATGTCGAGCCCTTCGAAGGGGCCAACCTGGAAAAGGCTGCGCTGGAGTTCACCGGCATCGACCCCTACAACCCGTTGCGTGGTGCTGTCTCGGAAAAAGAGGCGCTGACCGAGATTTTCAAGGGGATCCGCAAGGGGATGAAGGAGCAGGATTGCGGCCGCGCCATCATAGTGGCCCACAACGCCACCTTTGATCACGGCTTCGTGATGGCTGCCGCCGAGCGCGCTGGCCTCAAGCGTAATCCGTTCCACCCATTTGCGACCTTCGACACCGCAGCTCTCTCCGGATTGGCGCTGGGTCAGACCGTGCTGGCCAAAGCGTGCCAGAGCGCCCGCATCCCGTTTGACAATAAAGAGGCGCACTCTGCCCTCTATGACACCGAACGCACCACAGAGCTGTTCTGTCATATCGTTAACCGCTGGAAGAGCATGGGGGGTTGGCCGCCAGCGCATCCGGATGATGACACAACCGATGCTCCTGCCGATGATGAGGGGCAAGAATAAACGGATGGAGGCTGCCACTGGCAGCCTTCGCTTTTTGGGGAAATGATTGATTGCACGGCGCACCGGAAATCGCCATCAACGTCACTATCCACCGCTGCGCACGGGATGCACGGAGACAAACAGGTCACAAACCCTCATGTTGAGCAACCTTGTGCCACATGCTGCTGCGATATGCAGGGTTTGACTGATTTTTTTCTCGACATTTGTCACATTTTTCGCAAACTAAGTCCCCTTCACATGACAGACAGCAATAACAAACTATAAGGAAATCAAATGAATCCAGTTGTTATCGCAGTCGGGCTGATGCTGGTGCTCAGTCTGCTGCGGATCAATGTGGTGGTCTCGCTGGCGCTGGGGGCCATTGCTGGCGGCCTGGTCGGTGGGCTGTCGTTGACCGATACCCTCACCACCTTCAGCGGTGGCCTGGGCGGTGGCGCCGAGATTGCTCTCTCCTACGCCATGCTGGGCGCCTTTGCGGTTGCCATCTCCCGCTCCGGGATCACCGACCTGCTGGCCCGCAAGGTGATCAACCAGTTGGGCAAGGATGCCAGCTCGACCCGCATCATGTGGGTCAAAACCCTGCTGCTCTCTTCCGTGCTGGCCGTGGCTATCTCCTCCCAGAACCTGATCCCGGTTCACATCGCCTTTATTCCCATCCTGATCCCGCCGCTGCTGCATGTGATGGCGCAGATGCAGATCGACCGTCGTCAGGTGGCCTGTGTCATCACTTTTGGTCTGACCGCCACCTACATGGTGCTACCGGTCGGCTTTGGTGGCATCTTCCTGAACAACATTCTGGCCAAGAACCTGATCGATAACGGCGTGCCCATCACCACCAGCCAGATCCCGCTGGCGATGGCCCTTCCGGTCGCCGGTATGGTACTGGGCCTGCTGATTGCGGTATTCATCAGCTATCGCAAACCGCGCCAGTACGATCTGGCCAAGATCCTGGATGCCGAGCCCGAAGCGGTCGAGCTCAACCTCACCCACATCTGGGTTGCTCTGCTGGCCATTGGCGTAGCGCTGGGGCTGCAACTGATGACCAACAGCATCGTACTGGGTGCACTGGCCGGTTTTGTCATCTTCACCTGCGGCGGCGTCATCAAGTTTCGCGAAAGCCAGGATGCCTTCACTCAGGGGGTGCGGATGATGTCGCTGATCGGCTTCATCATGATCTCCGCCGCCGGTTTTGCCGCCGTGATGAAGGCAACTCACGGTGTCGACTCTCTGGTTCAGGTGGTCGCCTCCGGCATCGGCCAGCACAAAGGCATCGCCGCCTTCCTGATGCTGCTGGTGGGTCTGCTCATCACCATGGGGATCGGCTCCTCCTTCTCCACCGTGCCCATCATCGCCACCATCTATGTGCCGCTCTGTCTCCAGCTTGGCTTCTCACCGATGGCGATTATCGCCCTGGTTGGTACCGCAGGCGCGCTGGGGGATGCGGGTTCACCGGCCTCCGACTCGACGCTGGGCCCCACCTCAGGCCTTAACGCCGACGGTCAGCACGACCATATCTGGGACAGCGTGGTGCCCACCTTTATTCACTACAACATCCCGCTGGTGATCTTCGGCTGGATTGCCGCCATGGTGCTCTGATAGCCCCTCGGGCTGCGAACTCTGCACGTCACAATGCACAACAAGAAGGAGACCAGATGGTCGCCTTCTTGTTGTATTCGACTAGATAAACAACAGCACGTTAGCTTGTGGTGACGGTGAAAAGGTACCGCTCGCTAACCAAGCGCAACCTCCTGCATGATGCTCCGATTGATAAAGTAGCGATGGCAGAACAGCAGAAAGTCCTGCAGCGGCAAGGGCCTCGAGTAGAAATAGCCCTGAATTTCATCGACCCCGATGCTCAGCACCGCCTTCAGCTCATCGTTGTTTTCCACCCCTTCCGCCACCACCCGCACACCGAGTTGATGAGAGAGGCTGGTGATCGCCTCGACGAACAGGGCCTGACGGGTGTCATTGTCGATGGCCGTGATAAATGAGCGGTCGATCTTGAGCTTGTCGAAATAGAGTTCCCGCAAGTAGGAGAACGATGACCAGCCGGTACCGAAATCATCGAGGGCCACCCGCACTCCAATCTGACGCAGGGTGTCGATGATCTGCTTGCTCAGCTCGATATCATCCAGAGCAATCGTTTCGGTCAGCTCGACGATCAGCTGTTGCAGGCTTAGCGGCCCCTCTCTCATGTTCTCATCCAGCTGGGCTGCCAACTCCATAGTGAACATGGAACTCGAGAGGTTTACCGAGATCTCCAGCGGTTCAATCAAGTCGCTCGGGAAAGTAGCGAGATCATGTTGCAAGCGCCGGAAGATCCATAACCCGAGCGCCTCCCCCAGCCCGTTATCTTCCGCCAGCGAAATGATATCGAGTGGCGGAATAAACCCGTACTCCGGGTGATTCCAGCGGATCAGTACCTCGGCTCCCAGTCGCACCGTGCCTTGACCACGGACAATCGGCTGATAGTAGAGGCTCAACTGCAAATTGCTGTGGTGCTGGATCAGCTCGCGCAACTCGGTCGACAAACGGCGGTTACGCAGATAGTGCTGATACATGCTGCTGGAGAAAACCACGTAACGATTCAGCCGCTTGCGCTTGGCACTGTCGAGGGCGATATCGGCAAACAGCAGCATCTCCTCCGGCGTGTGTACCGGTCGCACGTACTGGCTGACCCCCATAAAGACCCGCACCCGGTGGGCGGGATCAGTCGCCAAGGCGAGCCCGGCAAGTTCGTTACGCAGCTGCTCCAGAAATGGAAAGCGCAAATAGGTGGGCATAACGCCGGAAATAATGATGGCAAACTCATCGCTACCGGTGCGGGCGGCAAAGATACCGTCAACCGATACGGCGCGGATCCGCTCGGCCAGTTGCGTCAGCAATGCATCCCCCACCTCATAGCCCAGGCTGTCATTTACCTCCCTGAAATGGCCAAGATCCACCAGACAGACGGTCACGCTACTGCGCCCCCCTTTATGTCCCGTCAGCTGCTTGAGGTGTTTGATCAAGGAGGCCCGGTTCGGCAAGCGGGTTAGCGCATCATTCCACGCAAGAAAGTGCTGGTGGCGCACTTCGCGAAACAGCATCAGCAGCATCACCACGGTCGCCAACATCAAGAAAGCCAGAATGAAGAAGTTCTGGATACGCGACGAGTTGAGTACCTCCCGCTGGGCAATAGCGGATGGGCCAGTGAAATTTTTCACCATCACATCGCGGATGGCAGCCAGATCCCGAGCCAACTCCTCGGCAAAACGAGCAAGTTCTTTTGAATCTCGCTCTCCGCTGACCACGGCCTGCTCATACTTCTCGAACAGAGTCATGATCTTGCCTGCTGCCTGTTCAGCCCCAAAGCGGGTTCTCACCGGCTTGGCCTCCTCCCCGTGCAGGAAGACATCGAGCCGGTTCCAGGCAATATCAAAGCGCTTGTTCATCTCTTCCTGACTGGTCGAACCGGTGCGATAGAGAGAGAGCGCTTCATCAAAGCCATGGATTTCCAACTCCAGCTGCGCCAACGCCCAGGCGGAGAGCTGGGTATAGCGAGTCACTGCATTGAATGCACGGTCATAGTTCCAGACCGACCAGATGGCAACCCCCAAAAAGGCAGTCACCATCAGGATCAAGCTCAGAAACTTGCCGCGCAGCATCTTATTTGCTCTCAATCGCCGTCAGTTGCCACACCATCCGGCTGTGATAGAGCTCCTTGTTCAGCTCCGGGTGATCAGAGAGGGGATAGATGATCCAGAGCGGCCCTTTGTTACGCAGGGTCAACGCCTTGCCATCCTGCTTCTCGGCCAGCAGTACCGCATATTTATCTCCATCTTCCAGCGGCACCGCCGCCCAGTAGTCATTGATGGCGACCGCCTTGACCTCCTCACTCTTGAGACCATATATCTTGACCAGATCTCGCAGCAGCACGCCACGATAGGTGTGGTCCCCCTCGGTCCACGGGGTCTGGGTCTTGACCTCTGTCTGAGGTAAGGCCTCAAACTCGGCCCGGGTCAACACGACCTCCCCTTTACCATTGCAACAGCCATCCCCCTTGATCTTAAGAAAGGGCTCATCAGCCAACACCATGCTAGAAACGAGACAGCCGGATAACAACAGCATCCTGCCAAGCCATCCACCCATGATAGACCTCCGTATCGTACTGTTTGTTTTATTGGTTTCACTCTGTCCACCCACAGGGAAACGGCAGAGTCATAATGCAAAACAATGTTGCTGCAACCAGCTCACCACAACAGGCAACCAGCATCAGGCTGTACCCGAATGCCACCTAAAGCATGGCATCCAGGCTCCGACTGTCGCAACCGCACCGGAAAATATTCATGTCCCTTTGGTTCACGGCCCGGCTTGTGGAACAGAAATATGACCCCCACACAGGCAAACTGACGGTACAGTCCCTATCGCAGATACAAAAAAAGGCCGCTCAATGAGCGGCCTTCTTCATAACGGGATCAGCAATCAGCTTTCGCGACGCTTGCCACCGAATTTGCGATCTTTGTTGAAGCCACCTTCACGGCGCTCCCCGCTCTTGTTGAACGGACGGTCACCCTGGGGACGGCGATCCTTGTTGAAAGGACGGTCGCCACGGAACGGACGATCACCACGGGGCGGACGGCTGCTGGTGTTGCCACCGGCCGGCACTTCGGTGTAGCGAGTGATCTGCAGCGGACGCTGGCAAACACGGGCTTTCTTGATCACTTCCAGTACATCGGCGGTCATGCCTTTCGGCAGATCGACGGTGGAGAAGTCATCAGCGATGTCGATGTTGCCGATGAAGCGGCTCTCGATATTCGCTTCGTTGGCGATGGCGCCCACGATCTGGCCCGGCTTGACGCCGTGATGGGCACCCACGTCTACGCGGTAGCGCTCCATCTCCACGTCCGGGTTGTCTTTCAGCGGACGCGGCTCCAGGGACGGCATGCGACGGGCAGGACGATCACCACGGTCACCGAAATCACGACCGCCACGGTCGTTGAAGTCACGGCGCTCGAAGCCACCACGATCGTTGCTGTTGTTGAACAGCGGATCCGGAATGGAGTCATCCAGCAGCAGCGGTTGGTCACCCTGTACCAGCTTGGCCAGTGCAGCAGCCAGCTCCAGCGGATCGGCAGAATCCTCTTCGATCAGCTCGTTGACCAGGTTGTGGTAGATCTCGAGCTCTTCACCCATCATGGTTTCGCGGATGCGCTCTTTGAACTTGGCCAGACGATGCTGGTTGATGTCCTCGGTACTCGGCATCTTCATCGGCTCGATGGCCTGGCGAGTTGCGTGCTCGATAGCGCGCAGCATACGACGCTCGCGGGGAGCGACGAACAGGATGGCTTCGCCTTTACGACCAGCACGACCGGTACGACCGATACGGTGAACGTAAGATTCGGTGTCGTACGGAATGTCGTAGTTCACTACGTGAGTGATGCGCTCAACGTCCAGACCACGGGCGACAACGTCGGTGGCGATCAGGATATCCAGCTGGCCTTGACGCAGTTTGTCAACGGTACGCTCACGCAGTTTCTGCGGGATGTCGCCGTGCAGCGCTTCACAGGCGTGACCACGGGCGGCCAGCTTGCCAGCCAGCTCTTCGGCAGCGTTCTTGGTACGTACGAATACCAGCAGGGCTTCGTAGGATTCCACTTCCAGCAGACGGGTCATGGCGTCCAGCTTGTGCAGACCGGTTACCTGCCAGTAACGCTGGCGAATAGTGGTAGCGGTAGCAGTCTTGGAGGCGATCTTGATCTCTTTGGGCTGCTTCAGGTGCTTCTGGGCCACGCGACGGATCTGCTCCGGCATGGTGGCAGAGAACAGGGCAACCTGACGAGTGCTCGGGCACTGCTCCATGATCCAGTCAACGTCGTCGATGAAGCCCATACGCAGCATTTCATCAGCTTCGTCCAGTACCAGAGCTTTCAGGCCGGAGAGGTCCAGGTTCTTGCGACGGATCAGGTCCATCACGCGGCCCGGAGTACCGACGACAACCTGAGCACCGCGACGCAGGGCGCGGGTCTGGGTTTCGTAGGAGGCACCGCCGTAGATGGGCAGTACGTGGAAATCAGGCATGTGGTGAGCGTAGCGTTGGCACGCTTCAGCCACTTGCAGCGCCAGTTCGCGGGTCGGCGCCAGCACCAGGATCTGGGTGTTGCGGTTACCAGCTTCCAGACGAGACAACAGAGGCAAGGCAAAAGCAGCGGTCTTCCCTGTACCGGTTTGCGCCTGCCCCAGCAGATCGTGTCCCGCCATCAGGTGGGGAATTGCTGCGGCCTGGATCGGTGACGGGCGCTCATAGCCCACGTCCTGCAGCGCTTTCAATACAGGCGCGGCCAGTCCAAGCTCACTAAAAAGGGGCAGTTGTTCGGTATCAGACATAGATTCTTCCAGATTAAGGCAGGCGGCTAACACCGCGGAATAGCAAAAAGGCGGCGATTATAGCGCCACTTTGTTCTGCTGTCTTGAAAAATGTGATAAGCCTCTCAAGACGTTGGCAATTATAGAGGGATCTGACGAGTATGGCTTGCTTATTTTGCACTCATAGTGCGTTATTGCAGATCACTCCTCGCTGGAGTCCTTGCCCCGCTTGTGTTTGAGCACCGCCATGGTCAGTCGGCTGGTGCACAATAAACGCTCACGTTCGTCCCGAATTTCAATCTGCCACACCTGGGTTGTTGCTCCCAGATGGAGCGGCGTGCAACGCCCGGTCACCACCCCTTCCCGTTTGGCCCGCAGATGGTTGGCATTCACCTCCAGCCCCACACAGTAGCTATCTGGCCCGACAGCCATATTGGCGGCAATCGATCCCAAGGTTTCCGCCAGCACCACGGATGCGCCGCCATGCAACATGCCCAGGGGCTGGTGAGTACGATGATCCACCGGCATGGTAGCTTCCAGCCAATCGGTGCCAAAAGCCGTGTAGACGATATCGAGATGGGCCATCAGGGTGTTGCGAGAGGTGGCGTTGAGCCCCTCCAGACTCATGGGTTTACGCCAGATGGGCGCAATATCGTGACTCATTGCGAGCAGACTCCTTATGTAAGCGATGAATGCGTATCGATATGGGTGAAACGCCCTCCATCGGCAACATGGTTCGGTTATATGAGTTGTTGGTTACCGGGTGACGTAGTAACAACGCAGCCCCGACCCGGCGCTGCGTGTTACACAATCATGCCCTTAAGCTGGATGTCACCAGGGGTAGGTAACGCCGGGCCACTCGGACCAAGGCACATCTCGCCCCGGCAAGCGGGGTTCTGGCCACTGCCACACCCTTGTGAGCCACTCGCGCAGCTGAATCTCCAGCTCCTCATCCGTGATGGGCGCCTCTGCCACCTTCCAGAAGAAGAGCTCCACCGCTACCTCCGGCAGCACCGAGGGGTAGAGATAAACCCCGCCCCAAAATTGCGGCTCCCGATCCGGGCTCCAGAGGCCATAGGCAAAGGAGCGCTTGGCCAGAAACTCCGACTGCTGCCACTCCAGATCCCCTTCGTGCTGGCTCAGGCTGAAGTTGGCTGAGGGCCAGAGATCGTGCGGGCGAAACAGCTGATGGAGCTGCTCGCGCTCGCGCAACATGGCGACAAACTCCACCACCGCCTGAGCAGGAGTGGCGGGTAACAGCAAGAAACGCGGGTGCCGATAGGCCTTCGGCACCCGAAACCGCTTGGGAAACGTCAGCATCAGAGCAGCTCCAGCAGGGCTTGCAATGGATGTTTGAGCTTTTCCCCCTCCATCCGCTTGACCTGACTGCGGCACGAATAGCCAGTTGCCAGACAGCGCGCTTTGGGTAGACGGGCGAGCGGGTCGGCCCAGCTCAACCCATAGATGCCCTTGGAGTTCTCCACCTGTTTGACATCGTGACCATAGGTGCCCGCCATACCGCAACACCCCACAGAGACCGGCTGCAAACTGGCCCCGAAGCGGCCAAACAGGGTGCTCCAGTCACCGTGAGTGGAGGGCTTGGCGGTCTTCTCGGTGCAGTGGGCAAAGAGATACCAGGGCTCGCTCCCCTCCTCGCTCTTGGTCTTGTCGGTTCGAGCAGGCAACTGATCTACCGGCAGCGAGAGCAGCCACTCCTGCGGCAACAACACCTGAAAATCACCGCGGGCCGACCCCAGCGCCTTGGCATACTCGTCGCGATAGCAGAGCACCATGGCCGGATCCACCCCCACCATCGGGATGCCAAGCGCCGCTACCTTGTTGAGGAACTGGGCGCTGTTGGCCGCGGTACGGGCAAAGGCGCGCAGGAACCCCTTGATATGCTGGGGTTTGCCGTTCGGTTTAAAGGGCAGCAGGTAGGGCTGGAACCCGAGCTTGCTGGCGAGTTTCACCAGGTCGCGCACCACAGGGGCGTCGTAATAACTGGTGAAGGGGTCCTGCACGATGAGCACCACCTGCTTGCGCTGCTCGGCGCTCATCCGCTCCAGACCCGGCAGATCAAAATAGCGGGCGCGGTTGTCGTGCAGGCTCTCGGCCAGGGTCGGCACCGAGAGCAGCGGCACATCGACCATGCCGATGCTCTTCTCGGTCGCCTTCTGGGCCCACTCTTTTTCGAGGAAAAAGTTGACCAGCTTCGGCGCCTTGGCAAGCAACGGCGCATAGCTCTCCACCGTGCCGACGAAGTAATCCTTGGGGGCGCGCAGGTAGCGGCCATGATAAAGCTGCATAAAGCGGGCGCGAAAATCGGGCACATCCACCTTGATCGGGCACTGGCTGGTGCACGCCTTGCAGGCCAGACAGCCAGCCATCGCCTCCATCACCTCGTGGGAGAAATCATACTCGCCGCGCTGTTTGGCCCAGCTGTTGCGCACCTTGTCCACCAGCTGTTTGAAGCGCACACCACCTGATTGCAGCGCCACCTCTTCCGCCAGCGGGTCGAAGCCCTGCTCTGCCAGCTGACGCAACCATTCACGCATCAGGCCCGCCCGTCCCTTGGGGGAGTGGCGACGATCGCGGCTGATCTTGACCGAGGGGCACATGGGGGAGTCGGTCTCGAAGGTGAAACAGAGGCCGTTGCCGTTGCAATCCATGGCGCGGGTGTAGCTGGTGCGCACCGCGAGCGGGATCTGGCGGTCATACTTGCCGCGCTTGGGCCCATCCACCGACACCAGCTCGGCGCCGCTGCCATACGGAATACAAATTTTGCCCGGGTTGATGCGGTTGCCCGGGTCGAACGTCCCCTTGACCCGCTGCAGCTCTTCCCACAGCTCGCCAAAGAAGGCGGGGCTGTATTCGGAGCGAAAGCCCTTGCCATGTTCCCCCCACATCAGGCCGCCATATTTGGCAGTGAGCGCTACCACCTGATCGGAGATGCGGCGCAGTAGCACCTCCTGCTCGGGATCGCACAAATCCAGCGCCGGGCGCACGTGCAGCACACCGGCATCGACGTGGCCGAACATGCCGTAGTCGAGGCCGTGGGCATCCAGCAGGGCGCGAAACTCCATGATGAAATCGGCCAGTGACTCGGGCGGCACGGCGGTGTCTTCAGTGAAGGCCACCGGCTTCTTGCGCCCTTCGGCGTTGCCCAGCAGCCCCACCGACTTCTTGCGCATGGTGTAGATGGTCTCGATGCTCGGCAGGTGGTCACACACCTGATAGCCGATGATCCCCGCCTCGCCCTTGGCCAGCAGCGCGTCGATACGGCGGCAGAGCTCCGCCACCTTGGCCTTGTGTTCTACCTCGTCGGTATCGGCAAACTCGACAATGTTGAGTCCCTGCAGATCCTTGCCGGGCACATCCTGAATAAGTTCTTTCACCGAATGCCAGATGATGTCGGCGCGGGCCAGCCCGAGCACCCGGGAGTCCACCGTCTCCACCGAGAGAGCCTGCGCCTGCACCATAAAGGGGGCATTGCGCAGGGCGGAGGGGAAGCTGTCGTACTTGACGTTGACCAGGGTGCGGTAGCGCGGGATTGGCGTGATATTGAGTTTGGCTTCGGTGATAAAGCCGAGAGACCCTTCAGATCCGCACAGCACCCGGCTCACATCCAGCGTGTCGGTATCGGGTTGATAGAGGTGCTTGAGATCGTAACCGGTCAGAAAGCGGTTGAGCTTGGGGAAGGTCGCCTCGATGTCGGCGCGGCGCTCCTTGCCGATACGATAGAGGGTGCGATAGATCTCTCCTTCGCGACTCTCCAGCGCCAGCTTGTCGGCCAGTCGCTCACCGGTCAGCGGCTCGGTCGCCATGATATCGCCATTCTCCAGCACCGCTTTGAGCCCCAGCACGTGATCCGAGGTTTTGCCGTAGACCAGAGACCCCTGCCCCGAGGCATCGGTGTTGATCATGCCCCCTAAGGTGGCGCGATTGGAGGTGGAGAGATCCGGCGAGAAAAAGTAACCGTGGGGCTTGAGATAGGCGTTGAGCTGGTCTTTCACCACCCCGGCCTGGGCACGCACCCACCCCTCCTCCAGATTAATTTCCATGATCTGGTTCATATAACGGGAGAGATCGACGATAATGCCGCCGCCCAATGACTGGCCATTGGTGCCGGTACCGCCACCGCGAGGGAAAAAACTCAAGGAGGCGAACGCCGGCTCTGCGGCCAGCTTGAGCATTGCTGCTATGTCGTCCGCACTGCGCGGATAGAGAACCGCCTGAGGTACTACCTGATAGACGCTGTTATCCGTCGCCATCGCCAACCGGCTTGCATAAGACTTTTCGATATCACCACGAAATGCGCTGCGCTCTAGCAACTCAAGAAACTGCAGGGTTGCGGGTGACAAACTGTCCTGGTAATCGAGTCTCGGGATCATGAATCCTTGTTCCCATCCTTTGCTTGATGCCGGCACGCCGGCGACAACGACTGGCCAGCCGCCTGTCAATGGCAGTCAGGCCAGTCCGCTCACATGTGAGCGGGCAGTATATCAGCTAGAAAACCGCTTGCGCTTGGCAATATTCACCATTTGAAAGGAGGACTTTTATGGCTCACCACAGCCATGTTATCAGTACGCTGGTCACCACCGAAAAACAGGCGCTTACCCTGTCGCTGTTCGGTTGTATCACCTTTGCCATCTTCGGCATCGGCTACGGCCTCTTCGTCGGTTCCAACGCCATCATGCTCGATGGTATCTTCACTCTGTTCAGCATGGGCATGACAGGCCTCGGTCTTGTTACCGCCTATCTCGTTACCCGCCCTTCCGATGCGCGCTTCCAGTATGGCTACGCCCACTTCGAGCCCATCACCAACGTCATCAATGGCACCATTATTCTGCTGCTCTGCCTTGGCGCTCTCTATAGCGGCATCACCACCCTGCTGGAGGGAGGACGGGAGATCGATCTTGGCCACGCCCTTATCTATGCCGCCGTCTCCACCTTCTTCTGCGCCATCATCTATCGCATCGAAGCCCAGGTCGCCGAACAGGTAGACTCCGAGCTGGTGCGGGTCGACTCCAAGGAGTGGCTGGTGGATACCCTGCTCAGCGCCACCCTGCTTATCGGTTTCGTAGTCGCCATTGGCCTCGATGCCATCGGCTACGGCCAATACAACCGCTACATAGACCCAGTGCTGGTCTCGCTGCTGGCCCTCTGCGCCACCCTCATTCCCATCAAGGTGCTCGGTCGCAACCTGCGGGAAGTGTTGAAGATCGCCCCCAAGGGGGATGTGCCACGGCAAGTCGAGCAGGAGATCGAGGCGCTGCGCCAGCGCCACGGCATCGAGTGCTACAGCCATCTGGCCAAAAGCGGTCGCCGCTTCGATCTGGAATTGAACATTCTGGTGGCGCCGGGTCAGGAGTGGCCCGTCGAACGTCAGGATGCCCTGCGTCAGGAGCTCTGGTCTCGCCTCGGCGACACCCTGGGGGATGCCTGGCTGTCGGTCTGTTTCACCCGCGAAAAGCGCTGGTTGTAACGACCGCACGGGGGAGCGCGGCATGGCCGCCTCCCCTGTCGCATCACAACCCCATCACGCCGCGCTGACACTGCGCTTGCCAAATTGGCGCCAGCCGCTATCATCAGGGTTCATTTTTCACCCGAGGTTTTATTGCCCATCATGGACAATCCCCGAAGTTGCCCTTCGTCTCTCTCTGTCAAAGCCTATCTTTTTCTGCTTAATCAGCGCCTCTGAATAACACCTTTGCCTTGCTGTTACTGCGGCCATCGTGCGCCGTGATCACTCTCTGCTCTGTCTGTTTTTATTGAGGTCATACAATGGAATTGCTGCTGGATCCCCATATCTGGATTGGTCTGTTTACCCTGATCATTCTGGAGATCGTGCTTGGGATCGACAACCTGGTCTTTATCGCCATTCTGGTGAAAAAACTGCCCCCCGCCCAACGGGACAAGGCCCGTGTCATCGGCCTGTCGCTGGCCCTGCTGATGCGACTTGGGCTCTTGAGCGTCATGTCATGGCTGGTCACCCTGACCACCCCGATTTTACACCTGTGGGATCACCCCTTCTCCGGTCGGGACCTGATCCTGATGGGGGGCGGCCTTTTCCTGCTGTTCAAGGCCACCTCCGAGCTGCATGAGCGGCTGGAAGCCAAACCCCAGGATGACGGCCCGGTCGGCGCCTACGCCAGCTTCGGCGTGGTGATCGCCCAAATTCTGGTGCTCGATGCGGTCTTCTCGCTCGACTCCATCATCACTGCCGTCGGCATGGTGGAACACCTTGGCGTGATGATGGCCGCCGTGACCATCGCCATGGTGGTGATGGTGCTCGCCTCCAAGCCGCTGACCCGTTTCGTCAACGCCCACCCCACCGTGGTGGTGCTCTGTCTGAGCTTCCTGCTGATGATCGGCTTCAGCCTGGTGGCAGAAGGCTTCGGCTTCCACATTCCGAAGGGCTACCTCTACGCGGCCATCGGCTTCTCGGTGCTGATCGAGTTTTTCAACCAGCTGGCCCAGCGCAGCGCCATGCGTCACGAATCCAAACAGCCGCTGCGCGAGCGCACCACCGCCGCCATCTTCAAATTGATGGGCAGCAAGGCCTATCAGGATCAGCCGGATGACGATCTGGATGCCCCGGCCGTAGCGCCGGTGAGCTTTGGCGAGGAGGAGCGCTATATGGTGACCGGCGTGCTGTCGCTGGCCGAGCGCTCCATTCGCACCATCATGACCCCGCGCTCGGAGATGGCCTGGATCGATATCAACGACTCCAGCGACGAGATCCGCGCCCTGCTGCAGCGCGAGCCCCACAGCCTCTTCCCCATCTGTGACGGGGATCTGGACGAGGTGATCGGAGTGGTCAAGGCGCGGGACCTGCTGTTTGCCTTGAACGAAGGGCAATCTTTGAGCGAACTGGCCAAGCAGAACGATCCCATTATCGTGCCGCAGACCATCAACGTGATCCGTCTGCTGGCGGAGCTGCGCAAAGCCAAGGGGAGCCTTATTCTGGTCTCCGACGAGTTTGGCGTGATCCAGGGGCTGGTCACCACCCACGATCTGCTGGAGGCCATCGTCGGCGAACTGCCGGACGAGGACGAAACCCCGGATATCGTGCGCGATGGCGAAGGGTGGCTGATCAACGGCAGCACCAACATCCACCATGTGGAGCAGGTGCTGGAGCACGAGGGGCTGGTGAGCGAGAGCGATGAATACGTGACCCTGGCGGGCATGCTGCTCTCCCACTTCGGCACCCTGCCCACTCCGGGTCAGCAGTTGCAACTGCAGCAGCTCAACTTCGAGGTGATCGAGGTGAGCGAGCGGCGCATCGAGCGGGTGAAAGTGATGCCCGCCGCGGCTTGAGCCTGCCACCAGCAGAATACAGAAGAGGGCCAGACGGCCCTCTTTTTTATACCTAAACGCCTCTTTCCCGACGGTTTGTGCTGATTGCTGCATCAAGCACAATTCTCTTGTGCAATTACCCCTCTTTTTCACAACAAGATGGCGGCATAAAGTGGCCTCACTTCCACCATGAGGAACTCAAGATGAGCCACGATCACCTGTTCTGCCCGCTGCGCCTCGGCCAGCTGCACCTTGCCAACCGCATCGTCATGCCCCCCATGACCCGCTCCCGTGCCAGTCAGCCGGGTGATGTGGCCAACGCCATGATGGCGAGCTACTACGCCCAGCGCGCCGAGGCGGGCCTGATCATCAGCGAAGGCACCCAAATCGACCCCATGGGCAAGGGCTATGCCTGGACGCCGGGGATCTACAGTGCCGAGCAGATCGCTGGCTGGAAACTGGTGACCGATGCCGTGCACGCCAAGGGGGGCACCATCTTCGCCCAGCTCTGGCACGTGGGCCGGGTCACCCATCCGGACAACATCGGCGGCGCCCAGCCCATCTCCGCTTCAGCCCTGCCCGCAGTGGGCGTCAAGGTGTTCGTCGATAACGGCAGCGATGCGCCGGGCTTTGTCGAGACCGTCACCCCGCGCGCCATGACCCAGGCCGATATCGATGCGGTGGTGGGCCAGTTCCGCCAAGCGGCTCGCAACGCCATCAGCGCCGGTTTTGACGGCATCGAGCTGCACGCCGCCAACGGTTATCTGATCAACCAGTTCCTCGACTCCGAATCCAACGCCCGCACCGACAATTACGGCGGATCGCTGGAGAACCGGCTGCGCTTCCTCAAAGAGGTGACCGAGGCGGTTAGTAGCGAAATCGGCGCCGATCGGGTCGGGGTGCGTCTTGCGCCGCTCACCACCCTCAACGGCACCGTGGATGCCAATCCGCAGGAGACCTATCTGGCGGCCGCCCGCCTGCTGGGCCAGCTCAACGTGGTCTACCTGCACATTGCCGAAGCGGACTGGGACGATGCCCCCCTGATGCCGGAGAACTTCAAGCAGGGTCTGCGGGATGCCTTCCCCAACACCCTGATCTACGCCGGTAAATATGATGGTGATCGCGCACGCGCCGCCCTCGAAGCGGGCTGGGCCGACATGATTGGCTTTGGTCGCCCCTTCGTTGCCAACCCGGATCTGCCGAACCGGCTGCGCCACGGCTATCCGCTGGCCCCCCACGATCCGGCCACCCTGTTCGGCGGCGGCGAGAAGGGGCTGACCGATTACCCCGTCTATCAGGCCGATGACGCAACCGCCAGCAGCTGATTGTCGATGGCCAACCGGCTACGTAACGCAGGCCCCACAGGTTGGGGCCTGCCGTATTGTTGCGCATTAGCAACAGTGATATGACTGACCGAATCACTGTTGCAATAATCTCGTTGTTCTCTCCCCTCGCTTTCACAAGGAGTCATCATGAATCACACCCAAGCCTGGTGCTGGCATGCCCCCGGTGAACCGACCCAGCTTACCCTCGCCGATCTGCCCCTGGCACCGCTCGCCCCTGACGAGGTGCTGGTGGCAAACCGGGTCATCGCCTTCAATCCGGTGGACTGGAAGCTGATCGAATATGGCCACTCCAACTGGCTGGACGGTCAGGTGCCCGGCGTCGATGGCATGGGCACTATCGTGGCCCTCGGCGCCAACGTCAGCCATCTGCGTCTCGGCACCCGGGTCGCCTATCACACCGACCTGCGTCACCACGGCAGCTTTGCCCGCCACACCAAAGTGGCCGCCCGCGCCCTGCTGCCGGTGCCCGATGCCCTGAGTGACGAGGCGGCCGCCGCCCTGCCCTGTCCCGGCCTCACCGCGTGGCAGGCGCTGGCCAAGTTGCCGCGCCTGCACGGGGAAGCGCTGCTCATCACAGGTGCTGGCAGCAGTGTCGGCCGCTTTGCGGTGCAGCTCGCCCTCCAGCAAGGAGCGCGAGTCTTTGCCAGCGCCAGTCCACGTCATCATCCGTGGCTCAAACAGATCGGGGTGCAGGGGGTGGCCGATTATCGGGATCCCGACTGGCTGGCCACCTTGCAGACTGCCAACGGCAACGAACCGTTCGAGGGGATCATCGATCTGGTCTCCAGCCAACAGGCTGAGAGCTTGCTGCCCGCCCTTGGCTACTACGGTCACATGGTGACTGTGCTCGGGCGCATCCCGCACAATCCGCTGCCCGCCTTTGCCCATTGCCATTCGTTGCACGAGATTGCACTGGGTGCCCAACACGCCTTTGGCTCGGACAAACAGTGGAGCCGACTGGTGGCCGCCGGTGTCGCCATGATGGAGCAGATGGCGAGCGGCGAGCTGACCCTGCCGCCGCTGGTGGTGGGCGACTTTGAGGCACTGCCTACTCTGCTTGAGCGCTTCAAGCGCGAAGGACAGGGGGAGAAGTTTCTGGTGCGAGTGGCATAACGCTGACCTGCCCCGATAACCACACCGACCATTGAAACGAAAGAGGCCCCCCAGTGATGGCGGGCCTCTCTTTATATAGTGCATGTCATCTCGACTTCATTAGCGTCTTACTCAATGCAAGATCACGCCGTGGGTCTCGGCATAACTGCGGATCTCCCGGGTCAGCCGCGCCTTGTCGGCCAGAGAGAGCCAGCTCGCCTCAACGGCATTGAGCGACAAGCGGCAGAGCTGACTCATGGTGGCGCCAAGGCCATCGGCCAGCGCCACAAAGTTGGCATTCATATAGCCACCAAAGTAGGCAGGGTCGTCCGAGTTGATGGTGACGCAGAGCCCCTGCTCCAGCAGCCGCAACACATTGTGCTGGGCCATATTGCCGAACACCTTGAGCCGGGTGTTGGAGAGGGGGCAGACGGTGAGCGGTAGCCGGGTATCCGCCAGATAGCGCAGCAGCTCGGGATCGTCTGCCGAACGCACCCCGTGATCGATGCGGCATACCTGCAGCTCGTTGATCGCCTGCCAGATGTAGTCGGCAGGCCCCTCTTCACCGGCATGGGCCACCACCGGCAGCCCCAGCTCTCGGCAGCGGGCAAAGACCCGGGCAAACTTGGTCGGCGGATTGCCCTTCTCCCCCGAGTCGAGGCCGATACCGTGAATCCGTGACAGGAAGGGCATAGCCTCTTCCAACGTCGCAAAGGCATCCTCTTCGCTCAGGTGGCGCAAAAAGCTCATGATAAGGCGCCAGCTGATGCCAAACTCCTTCTCCCCGGTCTGCAGCGCCCGCTCGATACCGCCGAGCACGGTAGCAAAGGAGATACCGCGAGCGGTGTGGGTCTGCGGGTCAAAAAAGATCTCCACATGCACCACCTTGTCGGCAGCGCAACGCGCCAGATAGGCCCAGGTGAGGTCGAAGAAGTCCTGCTCGGTCACCAACACGCTGGCGCCGCGATAGTAGAGGTCGAGAAAGGATTGCAGGCAGTCAAAGTCATAGGCGGCGCGCACGCTGGCCACGTCGGGCCAGGGCAGCGGGATGTTATTGCGGCGGCCCAGCTCAAACATCAGCTCGGGTTCGAGGCTGCCCTCGATATGCAGGTGCAGCTCCAGTTTCGGCAGTCCGGCGATAAATTGCGCGGCGGTGAGGTGTTCGGGTGTGACTGACTTGGGAATCGGGGTGTCCATAGCGACGGCTCCATCAGCAAAGTGATCCGGCGTCAGCCCCTCCACCAGACTGACCCGACGGCAGCTTTATTGTGCACCGAAGTGGCGAGACAGGGGAGACTTGTCATCAAACAGACTTATAATGGCGTCACAAAAATCATAAATGATTGAACATCTTAACGATTGGCGGCTCGCCTGCGCCCTGACAAGGAGTTTTCATGAAGAAGAACGTCATCTGCGATATCGACGGTGTCATCCTGCACAACAACGATCTCATCCCCGGTGCCGACCGTTTCGTCCATCGCCTGCTGGAGCAGGGCAGCAAGCTCTTGTTCCTCACCAACTACCCGGCCCAGACCCAGAAAGATCTGCAAAACCGCTTCCGCTCTGCCGGGATCGAAGTGCCAGAGGAGTGCTTCTATACCTCCGCCATGGGCACCGCCGACTTTCTCAAGCGTCAGGATGGCAAGAAGGCCTATGTGATAGGTGAAGGGGCGCTGACCCACGAGCTCTACAAGGCCGGTTTCACCATCACCGACATAGACCCCGACTTCGTAGTGGTGGGCGAGACCCGCAACTACAACTGGACCATGATGCAACAGGGGGCCAAGTTCGTCGATCAGGGGGCCCGCTTTATCGCCACCAACCCCGATACCCACGGCCCTATGATGCACCCGGCCTGCGGCGCCCTGTGCGCCCCCATCGAGCGGATGACCGGCAAGAAGCCGTTCTATGTCGGCAAGCCGAGCGCCTGGATCATCCGTGCGGCGCTCAACCGGATGGAGGCCCACTCCGACGACACCATCATCATCGGCGACAACTTGCGCACCGACATTCTGGCGGGCTTTCAGGCCGGTCTCGAGACGGTGCTGGTGCTCTCCGGGGTAAGCAAGGTCGCCGATATCGACCGCATGCCGTTCAGACCGAACCACATCTTCGACTCCGTGGTCGACATCGATATCGTCTAATCACCACCCAAGCGTTAAACAGGGCAGGTCTCTCCTGCCCTTGCAGGATCTGTTATGGAACCCATTCTGATCGCCGTGGCCTTTGGCTGCGGCATGGTAGTCAATCTGATTGGCCTGCCCCCCCTGCTCGGCTTTCTGGCCGCCGGTTTTATCCTCAACGGCATGGGATATGAAAATACTCCCGCCCTGAGCGAGGTAGCCGATCTCGGCGTCACCCTGCTGCTGTTCACCATCGGTCTCAAGCTCAATATCAAGACCCTGATGCGGCGCGATGTGTGGGGCACCACCAGCCTGCACCTGCTACTCTCCACCCTGCTCTTTACCGTAGTGCTGCTGGTCTGCAAGGGACTGGGGCTTGAACTTGCCCTCTCGCTGGACTGGAAACTGGCGCTGCTGCTGGGCTTTGCCCTCTCCTTCTCCAGCACCGTCTTTGCGGTCAAGGTATTGGAAGATCGCAGCGACATGAACGCCCTCTACGCCCGCATCGCCATCGGGGTGCTGGTAATGCAGGATGTGTTCGCCGTAGCCTTTCTGGCCTTCTCCAGCGGCAAATGGCCCAGTATCTGGGCGCTCTGGGTGCTGGGGCTGCCGCTGCTGCGCCCGCTGCTGTTCAAGCTCTTGGAGCGGGCCGGTCACGGCGAGCTGCAGGTGCTCTTCGGAGTATTTCTGGCGCTGGTGGTCGGGGCCGCCGGTTTTGAAGTGGTCGGCCTCAAGCCGGATCTGGGGGCCCTCATCATCGGCATGCTGCTCGCCTCTCATCCGGCTGCGGCGGGATTGGCCAAGGCGCTCTTCAACCTCAAAGACCTCTTTCTGGTCTGCTTTTTTCTCACCATCGGCCTCAACGGCCTGCCGACCCACGACACCATGTTGCTGGCACTGGCGCTGGTGCTGGCCCTGCCGCTCAAAAGTGTCCTCTACTATCTGGTCTACAGCGGCGCGCACCTGCGGGTGCGTACCGCGCTGCTCTCGACCCTGGCGCTCACCAACTTCTCGGAGTTTGGCCTGATCGTCGCGGCCATCGCCGCCAAGGCGGGCTGGCTCTCCCACGAGTGGCTGGTGGCGGTCTCGCTGGCGCTGGCGGCGAGCTTTATGATCTCCGCCCCGCTCAATGCCCAGAGCGAGCGCATTTACCACCGCATCGGCCACTGGCTGCGGGGATTGCAGGCAAGCAACCTCCATCCGGAAGACAGACCCATCGAGCTGGGCGATGCGGAGGTGATCATCCTCGGTATGGGGCGGATAGGTCAGGGGGCCTACTTCGAGCTGGAGAACAAGTACGGCAACGTCATCCTCGGGGTGGAGAACGACAGCGAGAAACTGCCCACCCTGCGCGCCCAGGGGATGAACGTCATCGAGGGGGATGCCACCGATACCGATTTCTGGGACAAGGTGTTGCTCTCCAATCAGGTCAATCTGGTGCTGCTGGCGATGCCCCACCACTCGGGTAACCTCTACGCCATCGAGAAGCTGCGCAGCCACGGGTTCAACGGCAAGATCGCCGCCATCGTCCGCTTCGAGGATGATATCGCCTCCCTACAGGAGCAAGGGGTGGATGCGGTGTTCAACGTCTACAACGAAGCGGGCAGCGGCTTTGCCCGCCATGTGATCCGCCGTTTGCAGCCGCTCTGATCCTGCGGCCAGCGGCTCTTGGCAAGGGAATGCACATCGTTTAAGTTATGCACAACCTCGTTTAATAAAACGAACAATCGCGGGGCCGGGATGGCCCCGCTTTCCTATCTGCCGAAGCCAAGGAGGCACCATGAAGACCCTCAACGACTGGATTTTGCTCGATCGCCATGAGGCGGCCCCTACCCCGCTGATGCCAGCCCCCGAGCGCATTAAAGCGGGCAACCCGGCGCAAACGGTGTGGAACCACTACTCCGACCCAAGCCAGCAGTTTCACGTGGGCTTCTGGAGCTGCGAGCCGGGCCGCTGGACCATTTACTACACCGAGCACGAGTATTGCCAGCTGCTGGAGGGGGATGTGGTGATCCACGACAGTCAGGGTGGCCAGCTGGCCCTCAAACCCGGCGATCAATTCGTGATTCCGGCCGGCTTTGTCGGCGAGTGGGAGACCCTTACTCCCTGTCGCAAGGTCTACGTCATCTTCGAACCCGCCTCTGCTTGACGTTCACGTCACCCTGCCCCGTTGCAGCAGCCCTTATCCTGTTGATCCGCTTGACGCTTACGGCATGATTTTCTGCGGTTTTCCCGCTTGCAAAAGGTTTTTCCGCTAGGCATTGTGTCTGACGAGGAATGTAAATGGAATTTCGAGCCCAAACGTGGGGGGCTCATATAAAAATCAAGAGGATTACCGCCAATGTGTTCAATTTTCGGCATTCTGGATATCAAGTCCGATGCAGTAGCCCTGCGCAAATCGGCGCTGGAGATGTCCAAGCGACTTCGTCACCGCGGGCCTGACTGGTCCGGCGTCTACAGCTCCGACAAAGCCATTCTGGTGCACGAGCGTCTGGCCATCGTCGACCCGGGCAATGGCGCCCAGCCGCTCTACAACCCCGAACGCACCCATGTGCTGGCGGTCAACGGCGAGATCTACAACCACAAAGAGCTGGAGAAAACCCTCAAGGTCGACTTCCAGTTCCAGACCAAATCCGACTGTGAAGTGCTGCTGGCCCTCTACAAGGAGAAGGGCCCGGCGTTTCTCGACGATCTCAACGGCATCTTTGCCTTCATTCTTTATGACGCCGAACAGGATGCCTACCTGATTGGTCGCGACCACATGGGGATCATCCCCCTCTATACCGGCCGCGACGAGCACGGCAACTTCTATGTCGCCTCCGAAATGAAGGCGCTGGTGCCGGTCTGCAAGAGCGTCGAAACCTTCCCGCCGGGACACTACCTGTGGAGCAAGGATGGCGAGCTCAAACAGTGGTACAAGCGCGACTGGATGGAATACAGCGCGGTCGAGCACAACGTCAGCGGCAAAGCCGAGCTGAAAGCCGCGCTGGAAGCTGCGGTCAAACGCCAGCTGATGTGCGACGTGCCCTATGGCGTGCTGCTCTCCGGTGGGCTCGATTCGTCCGTTATCTCCGCTATCACCAAGCTCTATGCGGCGCGCCGCATCGAGGACGATGGCAAGAGCGAAGCCTGGTGGCCGCAACTGCACTCCTTCGCCGTCGGTCTGGAAGGGTCGCCGGATCTCGCCGCCGCCCGCAAGGTGGCTGATCACCTCGGCACCATCCACCACCAGATCCACTTCACCGTGCAGGAGGGTCTGGATGCCCTGCGCGACGTCATCTATCACCTCGAGACCTATGACGTCACCACCATCCGCGCCTCCACGCCCATGTATCTGATGGCACGCTACATCAAGGCGATGGGGATCAAGATGGTGCTCTCCGGTGAAGGCTCCGACGAGCTGTTTGGTGGCTACCTCTATTTCCACAAGGCACCCAACGCCCGCGAGTTCCACGAAGAGAACGTGCGCAAGCTCGCCTCTTTGCACCTCTATGACTGCCTGCGCGCCAACAAGTCGATGGCCGCCTGGGGTGTGGAGGGTCGCGTGCCCTTCCTCGACAAAGAGTTCATGGACGTGGCGATGCGCCTGCAACCTGCCGACAAGATGTGTGGCAAGGGCAAGATCGAGAAGCACATTCTGCGCGAAGCGTTCGAGGACCTGCTGCCCCACGAAGTGGCATGGCGCCAGAAGGAGCAGTTCTCCGATGGCGTGGGCTATTCGTGGATCGACAGCCTGAAGGCGATGGTCGAGACCGAAGTGACGGATCAGATGTTCGAAGCGGCCGCATTCCGCTTCCCCATCAACACCCCGCTCACCAAAGAGGCCTACTTCTACCGCGCCATCTTCGACGAGCACTTCCCGCTGGAAGCCGCCGCCCGCACCGTGCCCTACGGCAAGTCGGTCGCCTGCTCCACCCCCACCGCGCTGGAGTGGGATGCCAAGTTCAAAGAGATGGCCGACCCGTCAGGCCGCGCCGTAATGGACGTGCACCAGCAGGGCTACTGAGCCTGCACGCCAAACCGAGCGGATAACGTCAGATAGCAAAAAGCCCTTCACCATGGTGAAGGGCTTTTTCATCTCCCCGCGGTCGCGCCCGCCAAATCACATCAGACCATCGCAGATAGTTGATTTTTCATAAATATTTAATTTTTTACTGAGTGACCATGCATTGACAGGAAGCGCGTCGATTGACTATGCCTGAAGGGTGATCAACAGGATCACCAAGATGACAACAAGGATCGGGAGGGGGCATGGACGCTAACACTCTATCAAGGATCGGCCTGCTGACAGCACTGCTCGCCAGTCCGTCTGCAATGGCGAATGACAATATCGTGGTACTGCAGCTTGGCAAGGCCTTCAGCAATGAAAAGCTCGACATCAACATCGCCGACGCCAAGTTCCACCACATGTTCTGGCGCTGGGGAGACTCAGGCTGTCAATTTGGGCTGGGGGTACGTGCCGGAACGCTCAAGGTAGAAGATGAAGAGACCGCCAGACTGGGGGGCGGCGCCCGTATCGAATGCCAATGGGGTAACTGGGTGACCAGGCTCCCCGGCGAAATGGTCTGGCTCGATCAGTACCAATTTGGGACTCGCGGCCACGGCTACAAGGATTACGGCGGCCCCTTCCAGTTCGCTCTGGGTATCGGCCTCGGCTACGCCATCACCAAGAATTGGCTGATCGGCTATCAGTATGAGCACATGTCCAACGCCTATATGTATGACAAGAACCCAGGGCTGGACAGCCATACCCTCCATATCGAGTACCGTTTTTAGCTGGACGCGCCCCACGGCAAGTAACATAACACGATGCCAAAAGCCCTTCACCATGGTGAAGGGCTTTTGGTTATTTCATCTCCTGATAACCGAAGGGGCAGTTACAGATAGAAGATCCCCACGATCAGGGTATGGAAGACAAAACCGACCATCAGGGGAACCGAGGTGCGCTTGATCACCGCAAACGGGGTCAGCTTGGCGCCACTGGAGACCGCAATAATCACCCCGGAGACTGGCGACATGGCGCGTCCCATGTGGGAAGCCTGCTGCATCGGCAGGATCATGGAGGCGGTGTTGACCCCCATGCTGGCGGCGATCTGCGGGATCAGCTCGACAAAGGCGAGGAAGGGCGCATTGCCGGAGCCCATGATGATGGCGGCAACCAGCGTCACCAGTGCAAAAACGATCGCCATGGCAAAGGCGGGCAGCCCCACATGTTCGGCGCCGACGATCAGGATATCGATCACCCCCAGCACCTTGATGCCGTGAGCGAAGATCCCTGCCGCCACCAGCAGCCCCACCACGTTGCTGAACGCTGACCCCATGCCGTTGAGGAAGTAGCTGAAACCGCCGCACACCTGCTTCATGTCACGGGTTCTGGCTGCCTCGACCACCATGCTGATAAACATCGAGATCATCACGATGGTGATGACGTTGAGCTTGATGTGATCGACAAACAGGGAAGAGAAGCCCACCGCCATGATGATGGGCAGCATCGGCAAGATGGCATAAAAGCTGGGGACACCGACCTCGTTTGCCGACTCGTCCACCGCAGCGGCCCCCTGATGCTGGTGCCCCTCCTGCAGATCGCAACGACGTTGCCAAAATACGTGCATCAAGCCCACCACCAGCACAGTCGCCAGCGCGGCAGGGCCCTGATAGGTATAGACATATTCGATCACGTTGTGGCCCATGCCCACCGCATCAGTTGCACGGATGGCGTCGATAGCGGTCGGGGTATAAGCCACCCCGAGGGAGGTAGCAATCACCCCGGCCGACGAGGCCGCAGAGAGGCCAAGCCCTACCATGATGGGGAACAGGGTCGCCATCAACAGTACCGCCAGACCAGTCGCCGAGGGGATCGCCAGTTGCAGCGCGCTGGCCAGCAGGTATGAGAAGAACAGCAACACATAGGGGGAGCGCAACCGGCGCAGTGGACGAATCGCAATGCGCACCACCGCATCGTTGGCACCGATATGATCCATGTAATGGGCAAAGCCCATCAGCGCCATGATCATCAAGCCAAGATCGGCCGCCCGCGAGCTGAAGAGATCCCGCATCACCTCGAAGGGGTCAAACAGGGCAATCCCGGTGCTCTCGACCCCTTTGGGTAGCACACTCCCCCACCCTGCCAGCTGGCTTGCCACCATCAGCACCAGACCGGCGGCAAACAGCACCGGTTCGGCCCGATAGCCTTTCAGGATCAGTCTGGCCACCAGCACGATGACCAGCACTGCAATCACTACCTGATACATGACGACTCCTTAGCGGCTGAAACGGGTGTGGGTGAGCTTGATTATCTCGATCACCACGGCACTGGCCGCCTCGAGGGAGCTGACCGGCAGGTACTCGTAGATAGAGTGAAAGTTGTGGGCACCGGTGAAGAGGTTCGGGCAAGGCAATCCCTTCTGGGAGAGCACGGCACCATCATAACCACCGCGCATCGGGATGGGGTTTGGGGTGATCCCAAGGGTCTCGTAGGCGGCCAGCGCCAGTTCGATGGGATAGCGGTTCTCCCCCTGCAAGCTGTTGAAGACATTGCTGTAGCGATCGCTCAAGTGGTAACTCACGCTCTGCTCACCCCACAGGGCCTGACAGCTCTTGCCGAGGGTGTCGAGCAGGGTCATTCGTTGCTGATACCCATCCTGAGTGAAGTCGCGCACATCCAGCTTGAGCACAGTTTGGGCGCTGTTGCCCTGCATCTGCTTGACCCAGTAGTAACCCTCGCGCCCCTCGGTATATTCGGGCGCTTCGCCCCCCGGCAGCATGGCGATAAACTTGTGCGCCATCAGCAGCGAGTTCTTCAGCTTGCCCTTGGCCGACATGGGGTGGGCCGAGGCACCGTGAAAGACAAACTCCGCATCCCCCGCATTCCAGTTCTCATAGACCAGCTCGCCAATGCCGCAGCAGTCGAGGGTATAGGCGAAGTCAGCGCCAAAACGTTCGGTATCGAACGCCTTGGCCCCGCGCAATCCCTGCTCCTCGTCAGGTACCAGACCAATTTTGATGGTGCCGTGGGGGATCTCCGGATGTGCCTGCAGATAGGCAACCGCATTGACGATGGCGGCGATGGCCGCCTTGTCATCGGCCCCCAGCAGGCTGGTGCCGTCGGTCACGATGATCCGATCACCGACATAGTTGGCCAGCTCGGGGAACTCGCTCAGACGCAGGGTGATCTGCTGGTCGGCATTGAGGCAGATATCGCCCCCTTCATAGGTCACTACTTGGGCATGGGTATCGTTGGTGTGTTCAGCACTGGTATCGAGATGAGCAAAGAAGGCCACGGTGGGCAGATCCCCCGCCACATTGGCAGGAAGTGTGGCGGTCAGGATGGAGTTATCCGCCACCTCCACGGTCAACCCCAGGGCGATCAGCTCCTCTGCCACCTTGTCAGCCAGCACCCGCTGCCCCGGGGAGGAGGGCATTACCCCGGCGGCGCCCGCTTCACGATTGGTGGTGGTATTGATGGCGGTGTATCCCAAAAATCTGTCGACAATATGCATTGCGGTAGTCCTGTGAGTAGTGACGGATATGATGCCGTGACGAGATCCGGCGGCGCGGTCGCCTTATTCAGAAAGCAGCCGCCTTTTTCTGCAAACAGCCGTCTGATGAAGCGATAACGCCTTGGATTAACGAGAAAAAATGAGATGGATAAAGAGAGTGCCCATCACAGTCGAATCAATGGGTAATGATAAATAACACAGAAAGACCGCATAAAAGCTCTCAGATAACCAAAAGTGGGTAGCTGATCACATGCCTGATATGCTGAAAGGCGAAATAAAAACCTGAATGAAAGTCTCTGCTTTCGTATCGGATAGCGAAATCCACTGCCCGGGCCAGACACATTGGCGGGATGTCATAAAGGAAAAATGCCAGAGCACAGGCTCCGGCATCGATAGTGGGAAAGTGATCAGAGAAACCGATCTGCCCGGCGACCGCTCAGGCTGACCGTCGGGGCCCTCTTTGGCATGATGAGTGCGTCGCGGTTAATCCTTTTTCGCCTTGTTGGCGAAGAAGATATCGGCCTGAATATCCTGGGTGCGCACCGTGAAGATCTGGTTGGTCAGATCGTCGGTCAGCGTTTCGGCCTCCTGCATCACCCGCAGATTGAAATCGTTGAGCATGCTGTTGGCGGCGGCCTTGTCGGTTTTGACCGTTTTCAGATAGCTGGCTTCCATCTCTTTCTGCTCTTTGGCGATCTTCGCCTCCCAGCTCTGGTACGCCTGCTTCACCATGGGGGCCAATTTGGGGTAATCGGTCATCACCAGGGTCTGCAGCTTGCGATATTTCCAGTAGATGGAGTCGCTGTCGGCCTTGTCGCTACCCATGGCATAGTGGGCCGGATAGGCTTCCAGACCGCTGTAGTAGGGAACGAAGGCGGTCAGATTCGCCATGCCGAGGCCCACATAGGTCACCTCCCCCACCTCGCGCGGCATCCAGGGGCGTACCTGCATCACATGGGACTCGTAGGTGCGAAACACGCTGACGGGGCGCCACGGCTCCTGACCGTTCAACCCCTTGCTGTAGGGATCGTGCTCGGTGCCGTCATAGTGATTGCGCAGCACCGCCTTGACCTCCTCCAGCGTCATCTTCTTCTCGGGGGAGAGGGTGACCGGGAACTGGCGACCGGCATCCACTGCCTGCTTGAGCGAGGGGTTGAACATCTGCTGGATGGTCCAGACCCGCGGATCGTTATAGGTGCGATCCCGCTCGTCATCGCGGGTATAGGCTTTCGAGAAGTTGAAAACCCCATCCTTTTGCGGATGGTAGAGCCCCTTCTCGGTGGCAAACTCAATCAGATTCTTCGATCCCATCATGTCGGCACTGGCTGGATCGTACTGCTGAAGGCGGCCCTGATTGCCCGAGGCGAAGTAGTGATTTTTCGGCAGACGCTGCGCCATCCAGTGATGGCCGGTGGCAGTCTCCAGATACCAGAGCTCGTTATCATCCACCACGGCGACACCAAATCCCTCTCCCGCGCCTATGGTCTCGATGATGTTGCCAAGCAACGAGATCGCCTCGTGGGCCGATGTGGACCGGGAGAGCAACACATCGGGAATGTCATCCTCGGTGATCCCCTTATCTTCCACATAGGGGTCAAAGGCGAGCGCTTCGGGTGAGGCAAAAATGGACTCGGTGCCGCTCACCCCGACTCCCTTCTCGTTGAACCCGGTGGCGCCGTGCAGCTGGGTCTTCCAGTTCGGTACCGTGGTATAGCGCAGGGAGTTTTTCGGCAAGGGATAGCTGAAATCATTGGCGCCGTTGTGGGCCTTGGAGCTGTGCATACCGCTCTGCCCCTGCTTGGCCGGATGGATCACGAAATACTGGGCTTTCAGGGCATCGCTGTCGGCGCTGCGGGCCACCATCATGGAGCCATCGGCGCTGGCTTCACTGCCGACCAGCAAGGTGGTACAGGCGAACGCCGACGAGAAGAGAGCAAGGTTGATGGAGAGTGCGACGACGCACTTTTTGAAGGAATGCATGAGATCTCCTTGTTGCACAGAGTGGTTGCAAATAAGCGGTGGCGCGCCAGTCAACCTGCCGTTGTCACAAGGGATCTGCGCGGTGACACGGGCCGGACAGTGCGGGCCATCAAACCGTAAACACGAAAAAGAGCAGTGCGGATAAACCGTGGAAACCAGGGAGGTAGCCAAGGCCCCCTGATAGGCGACCTGTGCGCATTTCTGCTTTCCGCTGTTCCGCTGGCGTGGCGATACTAGGCCCAATCAACTGACTTGAGTGTGACTGGCAGCCCAAAACACCAACAACAAAGACTCAATCGATGCAAAATATTGATAAGTGTGACAAGTGCAGGATCCTTGGCGACATTCAGCCGTCAACACGAGGCACGCAAGGCGCATACAGAAGGGAAATAAAGAGATGAGGAGATATAACGCGCGGGATGGCGTGTTGACGCCATCCCGCAATTCAAGTCAGTAGGTCACTGCGCATCCGGCTGGTTGGCGGGGGCGGCTTTGATAAAGGCTTGCAACTGTTCGCAGTTGGCGACGATGCGGCGGATAGTGGGGTAATCGTCCAGGGTCATGTCGTAGCGGCGGGCGTTGTAGACCTGGGGCACCAGCATGCAGTCGGCCAGGGTCACTTCGTTGCCGACGCAGTAGACACCGGCGGTGGTCATCAACAGCTGTTCGAGGGCGGTGAAGGTCTCGTCAATCCAGTGGCGATACCAGCGAGCCTCCTGCTCGTTGTTGGCCCTGAAGTGCTCTTCCAGATAGTTGAGTACCCGCAGATTGTTGAGCGGGTGGATATCGCAGGCGATCATATTGACGATCTGGCGCACCCGGGCCCGCGCGTCGGGGGAAGAGGGCATCAGAGAATAGGCGGGATAGGTCTCGTCAAGGTACTCCATGATGGCGACCGACTGACCGATCTGCACATCGCCATCCACCAGAAACGGCACCAGCCCTTGCGGGTTGATCCGGCGATAGGCCTTCTCGCTCTGCTCGCCTTGCCGCAAATTGATGGGATGCTGCTCGTAGGCGAGCCCCTTGAGCTGCAACACGATCCGCACCCGAAAACTTGCCGACGAACGCCAATAGCCAAACAACTGCAACATAATCTGTCCCTGCATCTTATCTGGGCCCGAAGCCCGGCAGGTGCTCACCACCTGCCTCCTTGTGTATCCGGCACCGGTTGAGGGCTCGTCGTGATCCGGACATATCCCGAATATCCTTGCCGCCAACCGGCGCTGACCATCAACCTCCCTGACCACTCGCTGGCACCACCTGTTGAGAGATAGTGCCAAACAGGTTTTGGCCAGAGCGATCTTCCATCGCGATCGACACTCTATCACCAAACTGCAAATAGGGGGTTATAGCTTGATCACAATCAAGAATTTCCAGCATGCGGCGCTCGGCGATGCAGGATGAACCGGCGCTGCGATCGTAGTTGGAGACGGTACCGGAGCCGATGATGCAGCCCGCACCAAGGGGACGGGTCTTGGCCGCATGGGCAATCAGTTCGAAGAAGCTGAATGTCATATCCACCCCGGCATCCGGTGCGCCAAACAGGGCGCCGTTCAGATGGGTGCGCAGGGGCAGCATCACCTTGCCATCGTGCCAGTCATCGCCCAGCTCATCCGGGGTGATGGCCACCGGCGAGAAGGCGCTGGATGGTTTGGACTGGAAGAAGCCAAAGCCCTTGGCCAGCTCCCCCGGGATCAGGTTGCGCAGGCTCACGTCGTTGACCAGCATCAGCAGCTTGACGTGACTGGCGGCCCCCTGCGGGCTCACCCCCATCGGCACGTCGTCGGTGATGATGGCCACCTCCGACTCGAAATCGATCCCCCACTCCTCCGAACCCATCACAATCGGCCCACGGGGTGCCAAAAAGCTGTCGGAGCCCCCCTGATACATCAACGGATCGTGCCAGAAGCTCTCCGGCATCTCGGCGCCGCGCGCCTTGCGCACCAGCTCCACATGGTTGACGTAGGCGCTGCCATCGGCCCACTGATAGGCACGCGGCAGCGGAGAGAGGCAAGACGCTTCGTCAAAGGGGAACGCCTCTACCGCACGGCCCTCGTTAAGCTGCTGATAGACAGCCTCCAGCCTGGGGGCAACCTCGGCCCACTCGTCGAGGGCGGCCTGCAGGGTGGGGGCAATGTCGCTCACCCGCACTACCCGGGTCAGATCCCGGCTCACCACCACCAAAGCGCCATCGCGCTTGCCATTGTTCAATGTTGCCAATTTCATAAGCGATTCCTTATTTGCCGGCAGTAGCGTCCGGGCGCTGCCAGCTGGAGACATACCGGGTGTTCTCGATCCCTTCGCACAGGCTACCGACGTTCAGCGCATCGCGGGTATCGAGCATCACCGCCACCTCGTCGGTGAACTTCTTGGTATAAGCCTGCCCTGCCGCAAACGCCTTGGGATGGGGGCCGTGGGTGAAACCGGCGGGATGGAAGGTGACCATACCCCGCTCGATATTGTCCCGACTGAAGAAGTCCCCGGCGTGGTAAAAGAGTACCTCGTCATAATCGTCATTGCTGTGATAGAAGGGCACCTTGAGGGCGCCGGGATCGCTTTCGATGGGGCGCGGCACGAAGGTACAAATCACGAAGCGGCTCGCGACAAAAGTGGAGTGAGCCGACGGCGGCAGATGGTAGCGATGGCTCATCAGCGGGCGGATATCCCGCCAGTTGAGGCGCACCACGCACAAGTCGCCGTGCCACCCTTGTGCATCCAGCGGGTTGAAGGGCCAGGTGATGACCGACACCTGATCGTGGCGTTTCACTTGCAGCGACCAGGGGTGCTCATCCTGCTGGGCCAAAAAGCGCGCGTTGATGGCGGGTACATCCAGCGCCGCCGGGTCGAAGATGGCGTGATTGCCCACCAGCCCCTTGTCCGGCAGCTGATAGCTGTCGTTGGTCGCCTCGATCATCAGGATGAACAGGGGCGCCGTCGGCTCGATGCGCCACATGGTGCCACGGGGGATCACCACATAGTCGCCGTCCCGCAGAGTCAGATGGCCGTAATCGCAGAAGAACTCGCCGCTCCCCTCGTGGATAAAGAGCAGCTCGTCGCCGTCGGCGTTGCGCACCAGAAACGGCATCGCCTCGGAGAGCCGCCAGATGCGATAGCGGCAGTGGGGGTTGCTGAGAATGTCGGGGGCCACCCAGGGGGAGAGCGAACTCACTTCCTCTTGCAGGGCATTGAGGTCAAACAGCCGTGGCCGCAGCGGCCCCTCCCAACTGCTCCAGTCGGTAGGGGCATGCTTGTGGTGCATGTGGGTGGCGGGGCCGAAAAAGCCACTGCGCCCCAGTTCGCGCTCATAGATGGCCTGTTCCGGCAGGTCGGCATGAGCCTGTCGGGAGTGGGTTCCCTCCCGATGGGGGAAGTTAATCCAGTTACGCATCGCTCGCTCCCTCTTTGCGGGCACCCTTCTCATCCTCGCCGCCATCCAGCACGCCGCGGCGGATCTGGTCCAGCTCGATCGATTCAAACAGCGCCTTGAAATTGCCCTCGCCAAACCCTTCGTTGCCCTTACGCTGGATGATCTCGAAGAAGACCGGGCCTATCACGGTATCGGTGAAGATCTGCAGCAGAATGCCATCCTTGGTGGGGGAGCCGTCGATGAGGATGCGCAGCTCTTTGAGGGCCGCCAGATCCTCCTGATGCCCCTCGACCCGGTTGTTCACCTTCTCGTAGTAGGTATCCGGGGTTGGCATAAAGCCGGTACCGCGGCTGCGCAGGGTGCGGATGGTGTGGTAGATATCGCTGGAGGCCATGGCGATGTGCTGGATCCCCTCCCCCTTGTACTGGCGCAGGTACTCCTCGATCTGGGACTTGTCATCCGCCGACTCGTTGATGGGGATACGGATCTTGCCGCAGGGGGCAGTCATGGCGCGAGAGTGCAGCCCGGTCAGCTTGCCCTCGATATCGAAGTAGCGAATTTCGCGAAAGTTGCCAATCCGCTCATAGAAATTGGACCAGACATCCATATTGCCGCGATGGACGTTATGGGTCAGGTGATCGATCTCCATAAGACCGGCATCTACCTCTGCCATCCGGGACTGCCAGTCAGGGTAGAAGACAAAATCCACGTCATAGATGGAGCCCTTGTCGCCATAGCGGTCAACAAAGGAGAGCGTGCTCTCGCCGATACCATAGATGGCAGGAATATTGAGCTCCATCGGGCCAATCTTGCCGACAAAGGGCTTGGCCCCCTTGGCGATGGCGAACTGCTGGGCCTTGCCCGCATCACTCACCCGAAATGCCATGCCGCAAACGCTCGGCCCGTGCAGGCTGGCAAACTGCTCCGCCTGGGAGTGAGGCTCGGCATTGACCACAAAGTTGATATCCCCCTGCCGGTAGAGCCAGCACTGCTTGTGTTTGTGCTTGGCGACCTCGGCAAACCCGAGCGAAACAAACAGGCTCTTGAGGGCGGCAATCCCCTTGGCATCGGGGGCTGTGTACTCGACAAACTCGAAACCGTCTGTGCCTAACGGATTGATGGTATGGGTGGCGGAAGAGGTGGCATTCATCGGGCGCTCCTTGCTCTTGATTCGGTTAAAACGGATTGCGACACCCAGCGGCGCGGCAAGTGTTAACAACTTGTTTCATTAGAAGCAGGGGGCAGCAGGAAGAAAAGAGGCGGGTTGCAGATAGTTTTTCGCAGCTGGCAGCAAAAGATGTAAATGAATTGTGACATTCAAGCCACAGCCTTGCGGATCAAACGGTGACGACCCACAGGACTGTCAGCTTTGGCTTACAGTTGCCAGTTTTTGACCAGCAGATGGGGCAAGCGGGCCCGGGCTTTTTGCAGTCGCACAGGCGTCGGATTGATCAACCACGCCTCTTTCCCCAACCCCAACAGTGGCAGATCGTGCAGGCTGTCGCTCAAGGCCAGCTCGGCATCGAGGGCGCAAATCTCTGGCAGCAGCTTGTGCTGGCCGTGGCAATAGAAGCGCGGCATCAGGCCGCCAAAACGGTAGTGCATCTGCGAGCCAATGATCCGGTGGGGCAACTGGCCGGGCAGTTGCTGATAGAGCTGGGCGCGCACCAGCGCGCAGGGACTGGCGGAGATCACCCAGCAGCGCGCCCCCTCGTTTTGCAGCAATTCGCGAGCCTGACGATACAGCCCCGGCCTGGTGCGGCAATAGGCACGCACCAGCTTGCGCCAACCCAAAGGGGAAAGCCCCAACGTGATGGCCCACCAGATAAGGGAGATACCGCGCCGCCGCTGGCTGGGTAGCAGCTGACTTGGCAACAAATAGACCAAACCACCGAGCGCAATCACTGGCAACAGCAGCAGCGGCCAGATCCGGCGGCGCAGGATATAGCGCAGCAGACCGGCGTGGCTGTCGCCGGGGGCCAGGGTGTCGTCAAAGTCGGCCAGGATCCAGCGCGGCGCACGTCCGTCAGGATCACGCTCTTTCGCTGAATGGATCATGGCGTCAGGCGCTGGGCGCATCAGCATCAGGGCGCAAGGGCAGCAATGGCTGCCGTGAGCTCGGGGGTGACAAATTCACTCCCCACATCGGGCGGGCAAACAAAGTCGAACGGCTCGCCCGCCAGGGTAAAACTCAGTCGCCAGGCGTGCAGATAGCCGCGATCGGCTGACGTACCGCCATAGCGTTCATCCCCGAGAATGGGGGCGCCGATACTTTTGAGGGCAACCCGGATCTGGTGGGTTTTGCCGGTCTGGGGCTTGATGCGATAGAGCCGCAGCCCCTCGCGCACCGACACCGAATCAAACCAGCTGATGGCGGGATTATCCAGCGTACGCGCCAGCATCCAGCTGCCGCCGCGCCCCTTTTGCATATCCCCTTTCACCCAACCCTGCTTCTTCTTCGGTTTACGATCGGAGAGCGCCAGATACTGCTTGCTCACCTCACGGGCCGCAAAAGCCATGCTCAGCTCACGGTTCGCCTCTGTGGTGCGGGCCAGCAGCACCAAGCCTGAGGTCATCTTGTCGAGCCGGTGTACCGGATAGAGGGTGAGCCCGGTATCGGCCTTCACGCGATTGACCAGCCCCGGATTGACCGACTCACCGTCGCCCTTCTCGTCGTGCATGCCGATACCGGGCTGCTTGTCGATAACCAGGAAAGCGGGGTGCTCAAACAATATCCGGTACATAAAACCTCGGGAACTGGGGAATAAGGCATGCAGCCAACGACTGGCGGCGCTCGGGAGTGCTGCATTCTCCCTGCTCGGCCGCCATTTGGCAAACCGGGCGGGCAGAGGATGAAGATGAAAAATGACCCCGCCTGCAACAGGCGGGGTCATTTTCGCTCATCTTGGCAGATCACACCTTACACATTGCGCGGGCGCAGGTGGGCGTGCCAGCGCGCTTCCCACTTCTTGAACAGCCAGACGATGACAAAGGTGAGCAGCATATAGAGCAGCCCTGCGGTCAAAAACGCCTCGAACGGACTGTAGTAGCGAGAGTTGATGATCCGCGCCGCGCCGGTCAGATCGACGATGGTGATGATGCCGGCAACCGCCGAGCCCTGCAGCATGAAGATCACCTCGTTGCTGTAAGCCGGCAGTGCCCGACGAAACGAGTTGGGCAAAATGATCCGGGTCAGGGTCTGCCAGCGAGTCATGCCAAAGGCGTTGGCAGCCTCAATCTGGCCGCGCGGCATATTGTGCACCGCCCCGCGCACGATCTCGGCGGTATAGGCGGCGGTATTGAGGGTGAAAGCCAGCAGCGCACAGAACCAGGCTTCGGAGAAGAGCGACCAGGCGGCACTGTTCTTCAGCCACTCCCACTGGGCGGCGCCGTAGTAGATGATAAAGAGCTGCACCAGCAGCGGGGTGCCGCGAAAGAAGTAGATATAGGCCCAGATTGGCCCCTTGATCAGCCAGTTGCGGCTATTGCGCAGGATGCCCATGGGCACAGCCAGCATCAACCCAAGGATCAGAGAGAGGGCCACCAGCCAGACGGTGGTATAGAGCCCCTCCCAATAGGTGGGCCACTCTTTGAGAATGATTGAGAAATCCATGGCTTACCTCGTCTTGATGGCATAGTGACGCTCGGCCCACTTGAGCGCCGAGGTGGAGACTGCGGTGAAGATCAGGAAGATCAGCGCCACCGCCATGTAGAAGGTGAAGGGTTGCTGGGTCGAGCCCGCCGCCAACGAGGCTTTGCGCACCATGTCATCGAGGCCGATGATGGAGACCAGCGCAGTGGTTTTCAGCAGCACCAGCCAGTTGTTGCCAAACCCGGGCAGAGCGTGGCGCATCATCTGGGGGAAGAGGATCCGCACAAACACCTGGGTTGCCCGCATGCCAAAGGCCCGTGCGGCCTCCAGTTCGCCTTTGTCCACCGCCAGAATGGCGCCGCGAAAGGTCTCGGTCATGTAGGCGCCGAAGATAAAACCGATGGTCGCGACACCGGCCACAAAGGGGCTGATGTCGATATAGTCCGGGAGCAGGGAGACCCACTCCTGATTGGGATTACTCTCCAGTAACCAGCTGTTGTAAGTCTCGTTGACCCAGGTGCAGATACCGTTGATCAGCACCTGGCCGCCAAAGAAGAGCAGCATCATCAGCACCAGATCGGGGATGCCGCGAATGATGGTGGTGTAGCCGGTAGCGATGGCCCTGGCCCACTTGTAGGGAGAGAGTTTGGCCAGCGCCCCCAGCATCCCCAGCAGCAACGCCAGCAGCAGGGAGGCCAGCGCCACTTCCAGGGTGACCCAGGCGCCCTCCAGCAGCGAGGCTTCGTATCCTTTCAAATCAAACATATGCAACTCCATCGCCACTGAATCTTCACGCACCTGCTAACCAGAAGGCTCCATAGCAGTCCGAATGAAATATGTGCAGCTCCATTGCAATCAATGCGGGCCCGTAAACTCCCTCAGGGAGGTGACGGGCCCGATGACTACTGACAGGATCAACCTGTCGTTACTTGCCGTAGACGTTTTTGGACTTACTCGCCGTAAACGTCTCTTTGTTTTACTCTCCGTAAACGTCGAACTCGAAGTACTTGTCGTTGATTTCCTTGTACTTGCCGTTGGCACGCAGCGCCAGAATGGCGGCGTTGAATTTCTCTTTCAGATCCTTGTCAGCCTTGCGCACCGCAATACCGGCACCCTCGCCAAACCACTTGGGATCGGTCAGTTTCGGGCCGACGAATTCAAAGGCATCACCGCCCTCTTTCTTCAGCAGACCGTCGGTGATGGCGGCAGAGTCGGCCAGCACATAGTCCACACGACCGGATTTCAGATCGAGATACGCTTCATCGGCGGTGCCGTAACGCTTGATGGTGGCGTTGGGGAAGTTGTCGGTAATAAAGGTATCCATGGAGGTCGCACGCTGCACCGCGACGGACTTGCCTTCCATAAAGGCCTTGTCGAGCTGCACGTCAGTGCCCTTCTTGGCGGCGAAGCGGGCCGGAATGTGCTGGTACTTCTGGGTGAAGTCCACCTTCTTCTTGCGCTCTTCGGTGATGTCCATGGTGGCGATGATGGCGTCAAACTTGCGCGACAGCAGCGCCGGAATGATGCCGTCCCAGTCCTGCTTGACCAGGGTGCACTTCACTTTCATCTCTTCGCACAGGGCGTTGGCAATGTCGATATCAAAACCTTTCACCTCGCCACTGGGCTCGGTCCAGGAGAAGGGGGGATAGGCACCCTCAACCCCGATCCGGACCTCTTTCCACTCCTTGGCCATCAGGCTACCGGACGCGAGGGCAGTAACTACGGCTGTCGCCAGCATCAGCTTGTTCATGTATCTCTCCTTGATAAAACAGTTGATTGGGTAACCAGGCATCCCGCCATCAGTAGATGGAGGAGATGAATTGCTTGAACCGCTCGGATTTGGGATGGGCGAAAATCTCCTTGGGGTTGCCCTCCTCTTCCACCCGCCCCTGATGCAGAAACATCACCTTGTTCGATACATCCCGGGCAAACGACATCTCGTGGGTCACCACCAGCATGGTGCGCCCCTCTTCGGCCAGCTCGCGCATCAGGCCGAGCACCTCCCCCACCAGCTCGGGATCCAGCGCCGAGGTGGGTTCGTCAAACAGCATCACCTCGGGCTCTACCGCAAGCGCACGGGCGATGGCGGCCCGCTGCTGCTGACCACCTGAGAGGTGGCCGGGATAGTAGTCACGCCGCTCCCAGAGTCCAACCCGGTTGAGCAGTTGCTCTGCCTTGGCCAGTGCTTCGGCGCGAGGCACCTTGAGCACCTGGATTGGCACTTCGATGATGTTCTGCATGATGGTCATGTGTGACCAGAGATTGAAACTTTGAAACACCATGGCCAGCCGGCTGCGGATCCGCTCCACCTGACGCATATCCTCGGGCAACCGCTCGCCGGCGCGGCTGGTTTTCATCCGGATCAACTCGCCATGGAGCGAGACGGTGCCGGATGAGGGGGTTTCGAGCAGATTGATACAGCGAAGAAAGGTCGACTTCCCCGAGCCGGAGGAGCCGATAAGGGAGATCACATCCCCCTTGTGGGCGGTCATGTCGATGCCCTTGAGCACTTCGTGGGTGCCAAAATATTTGTGCAGATCACGTACTTCCAGTGCGGCAACGTCGCTCATCCATTACAACCTTGTCTGTCCCTAGACGCCGCAGGGGGCGTGACTCAACCATCGTCCATTTAACAAAAAGTTAACCGATGGCAACCTTCAGCGAAAATATCACCCGGATAGTGAAAAAACAATACAGAACGAGGGTCTTCAGGGGATTCGCTCTATTTTTATTCGCTCTTTGCGTATTTTTCAGCACTTTGTTTGCATAAACAGCCGTTTCAATGGCTATTCCGATACCGCCTTTTTATACCCCAATCATATCAGTGGCAAGAGAAAAGCGTGATGTGTGCCAAACCGGCACCAAAATGGCTTTATGCACCCCCATGCCGAGCGAAATATCGGCCCCCCGATCGGATCAACTTGATTTCATTGGTACACTCGGGCTCGCACAGAACCTTTTCAAACAGAGAGGTTGTGGCAAAAAAGTAACAATCTGCCCCTAAAAGGGCTGTTTTCGGCCATGAAAGCGAGAGATATGTGACACAGAGCCAATAAGTAATGATAAGGTGGTGTTTTTATCAGTTTTTGTGATCGAGGCCTCGATGCTGCTCAATGTGTTGCTGATCCTGTTGCCACTGGCAATCGGCTATCTGATTCCCCTCTCCTCTGCCCGGCTGATCAAGCTGGTCAACCAGAGTCTGGGCAAGATGGTCTACCTCATTCTGTTTCTGATGGGGCTCGGGCTTGCCTATGTGGAGAACCTGGGCAGCAATCTGGCGGTGATCTTCAAGGTCGCCGGGGTGATGCTGACCGCGATCACGCTCTGCAACCTGCTGGCCCTCTGGTGGCTCGACAAGCGCACGCCGCCGACCCACGAGGCGAGCGATGCCAAGATGCCGGGCAAGTTGCACCTGTTGTGGGAATCCCTACAGCTCTGCTTTGTGGTGCTCGGCGGTGTGCTGCTCGGGTTGCTGGTGGATCTGCGCGCCCTGCCCATCGACAAGTGGAGCGAGTGGGCCCTGATGCTGCTGCTGTTTCTCATCGGGGTGCAGATGCGCAACTCCGGCATGCGGCTGCGCCAGATCCTGCTCAACCCCTGGGGGATGAAAATCGCCGCCACCGTCATCCTCAGCAGCTGGCTGGGCAGCCTTCTGGCGGCCCAGTTGCTGGGGATGCCCTTTGCCCATGGTCTGGCGATGAGCTCGAGCTTCGGCTGGTATTCGCTCTCCGGCATTCTGGTGGCCGACAAACTGGGGCCGGTGCTCGGTTCTGCTGCCTTTATCAACGATCTTGGGCGTGAGCTTATCGCCATTCTGATCATCCCGGTCCTGATGCGACGCCACCCCTCGGCGGCCATCGGTTACGGCGGCGCCACAGCGCTGGACTTCACCCTGCCGGTTATCCAGAAATCAGGGGGCATTCAGGTGGTGCCGGTGGCCATTGTCTCCGGCTTTATCCTGAGCCTGCTCGGCCCCATCCTGATCCTCGGGTTTCTGGCGATCTAAGCCTGATCTCCACATTGCAGATAAAAAAGCCCGACCTTGTTGTCGGGCTTTTGCTGGTTGGAGCAACCACGCACTCGCACTGACTACGATATTGCCCGCAGCCTTATTCGCGCCACTGGCCGCCACTCATCACTAGCTCGATAGCAAACGTCCGGTCGTGCACCAGCAGCAGATCCGCATCCTGCCCGACCCCGATACGCCCCTTGCTGCCGAGCCCCAGCGCCTGTGCCGGATTGCTCGTCACCGCGGCCAATGCCCTCTCCAGCGAGACACCGAGTTGGGTCGCGCGCACACACTGCTGCCACAGGCTGGCAATCTGGCCGCAGCGCATCTCGATTAGCCGCCCTTCGCCATCAAAGCGCGGCAGGCTGGCGTTGGCATCCGAACTAAAGGTGATGCGCTCGGCAGGCACACTGGCGGCCAACAGCTCGAGAAACGCATCGGCGGCAAGCCGCTCGCCATCCTCTAGCAGATCGGGAAAGCTCGAGGTGGTGAGATCAACCCAGCCTCCCGCCTTGCCCCACTCGATGGCCTCGGCGAAGAGCCAGGGGTTGCGGTTGCAGTGGGTGGGATAGAGCTGGCGCAGCGGAATGTCGGTCTCATCGCGCAGGGCCCGCAGGGGGGCCAATGCCCTCTTGCCATCCCCGACATGGAAGAAGCTGACCCCGCTCTTGCCCGCAAGCAGCCCGGCCACTCGCGCCTCGCTGGCAAGCCTGGCCAGCTCGTCGTGGGTCGGCGCACTGGATCTGTGGTCACTGATGGCCACCTCCCCCACCCCCAATACCTCGGGGATCAGGATGATGTCCGACTCCACCGTGCCGGTCAGGGTCTTGACCGGCAGATGGTAGGAGCCGGTATACATACAGGCGCTCACCCCGGCGGCGCGAAACTCGCGCACCTTGCCGAGCACCTGCGCGGGAGTGCGGGTCAGGCTGTCGGTGCCAAGCGCCGCCACCAGGGTAGTGACGCCGGCCTTGAGCGCCTCGCTCGCCGCCAGTTCAGGGGTGCGGAAAGCAAAGCCCCCCTCACCACCGCCCCCCGTGATATGGGCCAGCGGATCCACCAGCCCGGGCACCAGATAGCGGCCACGACCATCGACCCGATGCAGCGGCCAGTCGGCGGGCACCGTCAACCCCTTGCCCATCCAGGCGATACGGCCATCGGCCACCAGCAGATCCTGCTGGCCAAGGTGGGTGGGGCTGAAGATCTCGGCTCCCTCGATCAAGGTCAGCATGGCGATCCTCCTTGCACGATTGTCGCTTGCCCAATGAAAAGAGAGGGAGCAAGCTCCCTCCCCCCGTCAACCACCATATATATCGTACTTGAAGTACTTCTGGTTGATCTGCTGATAGGTGCCATTGGCACGCAGGGCCTTGATCGCCTCGTCCAGCTTGCCCTTGAGCTCCTTATCGCTCTTGCGCACGGCGATCCCCATGCCATCACCAAACCACTGGCGATCGGTCAGGGCGGGCCCCACATAATCGAACTTGTCGCCCCCCTCTTTGCCAAGGAGCCCCTGCTCAATGGCAGAGGCATCGGCCAGCAGGGCCAGCACCCGACCCGCTTTCAGATCGAGATAGGCCTCATCGGCATTGCCGTAGCGGACTATGGTGACATTCGAGCCAAAATTGTCGGTCAGGTACTTGTCGTGGGTGGTGGCACGCTGCACCCCGATGCGCTTGCCCGCCATGCCTTCCGGGGTCAGCGTCAGCTCGGTCCCCTTGGCCGCCACAAAGCGATTGGGAATATGGGCATATTTCTCGGTGAAATCGACCTTCTGGCGCCGCTCGTCGGTGATCGACATGGCAGCGATGATGGCGTCGTATTTGCGCGACAGCAGGGCCGGGATCATGCCGTCCCAATCCTGCGCCACCAGCTCGCACTTGACCGCCATCTGCTGACAGAGGGCGTTGGCGAGATCGATATCAAACCCCTTGATCTCGCCCGACGCATCGGTCCAGGAGAAGGGCGGGTAGGCCCCCTCCACCCCGAAGCGCACGGTTTTCCACTCCTTGGCCATGGCGGGGGTGGCCAGCAGGCTGGCAACAAACAGGGCTGAGAGGGTCAGTCTGATCTTCATCTTGAGTACTCCATTACATAAAAAGCGCACAGGCGCGGACAAGGCACCGCAGGCGAATGCATGCGATGACCAAAAGCGGCAAAATCTGGATGAGCGAGATCACGCCCGAGCGGGCGTCAGTGAACTGCTCCAGGGGTTCGATCTATTCGTCGAACCACTCGGAGAGATAGAAAGGCTTGAAGTAGAAGGCCAGAAAAAAGCCTCTGGCTTTGCGCATCATGGTGGTTTGTCGCGTCCTGTGACAAAGATGGCAATCACCTTAGCACGCCCCAAATTTGCCCGGCAAGAGGCAGCCGCCGGGTAGTAGCAAAATCCCGATCATGGCCAAGGCGGGCAGGATCCGTTAGGCTCGAAGCATCTTGCCATCCCATAACAGACCCACAGCAACCGATGAATTTTCTGGCCCATCTCCATCTGGCTGCACACACCCGAAGCTCCCTCACCGGCAATCTGCTCGGCGATTTCGTCAAAGGCACGCTGCCCACGGGGCTTGCCGCCCACTTCGATGAGGGGATCTGGCTGCACCGCAAAATTGACGCTTTCACCGACAGCCACCCCGAGCACAAGGCGGCCGTCGCCTGTTTTGAGGCCCCCTGGCGCCGCTTTGGCGGCATAGTGGTGGATATGATCTACGACCACTGGCTGAGCCAGCACTGGGAGCTGGTCAGTACCGAACCCCTGCCCCGCTTCCTGCAACGCAGTTATGACCAGCTATTGGCCGATCACCCACGCCTGCCGGATGGACTGCCACTCCCCCTCAAGCGGATGGCCGAGCAGAACTGGATCGCCTCCTACCGCCACAGGGAGGGGCTGGGGCAAGCGCTAAATGACATAGGTCGCCGACTGCGCCGCCCGGTACAACTGGGAGAGGCGCTGTTGACCCTCGATGAGTCGCAGTGGCAAACATGCGAGGCGGGATTTCTGCGCTTCTATCCCCAGCTGATGGACTTTAGCCAGCAGCAGCTGGCCCAATATCGGGCAGCCCAAGGGCACACTGATCCCTCTGGATAGAGCTGCGTTCCCATAAAAAACGCCCCTTGCGGGGCATTTGTCATCAGTTGGCTTCGTCTTTCTTTTTGCGAATGCTTAAGCCCAGCTCCCGACCACGCAGTCGGGCGTAATAGATGGTGCCGACAAAAGCGAGAGTGGTGAAGACCAGCTCCACCACCGCCAGCCACCGCTCCCCCTCATCCGTGGTGATCAGGGTGAGGGCGTGGAGGAAATAGGGCATCAACACGAAGTTGCCCCAGGCGTGGGTGTAGGGGTTGCCCTGCACTATCCCCTTGAGAGGGAAGATCAGCGGCACCGTCCAGATCACCGGCAGCAGCCAAGGGTTGAGGTCCGGATGGGGCGACAGCCACAGATGCCAGAGGATGACCCAGCCCAGCAGGCCGAAGAAGCCGACCAGAGTCAGCCAACGTGCGAAGCGGGTGCTCACTTGAGGATCTCCAGCACCTGCTCCGGCGGGCGACCAATACGGGCCTGACCATTCTTGATGACGATGGGGCGCTCGATCAGCTTGGGATGCTGGTGCATGGCGCGGATGAGGGCATCACCGCTGACATCGGCCAATCCCAGCTCCTTGTAGAGATCCTCCTTGGTGCGCATCAGCTGGCGGGGATCGCTAAAACCGAGCTGAGAGAGCAGGTTGCGGATCTCATCTTCGCTCGGGGCCTGCTCCAGATAGAGCACCACATCAGGGGCGATCCCGTGCTGTTCCAGCAGGGCCAGGGTTTCACGACTCTTGGAGCAGCGCGGATTGTGGTAGATTTGGGTCTCGCTCATGGTAACTCCCTGATTAATCGCAAGATGGGACTAGAAACGGCGCTATTGTAGGGGAAAGTGATGGTCAGGGTAAGCAGCAGTGGAAAGGAATTGAAACGAATTTGTTGGCTGATTGTGGCTGGCCTGCTGGGCGCCTGCACACCCGCCCCCGAATTTACCGATGCAACAGGGCAGTCGGTCAGCCTGCGCCACTTTGCCGGCAAGCCGCTGCTGGTCAACTACTTCGCCCCCTGGTGCGCCCCCTGCCTGCGGGAGATGCCGCGCCTCAACGGGCTGGCAGCGGAGGGCCAGATCACAGTGGTGGCCATCAACTACGACCCGACCACGCCAGCAGAGCTGGACAAGCTGGCTGCGCAGTATCACATCAAGGTGCCCCTCCTTATTGCCAATGAAGATGCCAGGCTCCCCTTCCCTCGCCCAAGCGGCCTGCCCACCAGCTATCTGCTCGATAGCGAGGGCAAGCTCAAGCAGACGCTGGTCGGCGAGCTCGACCAGCAGCAGATCGATATGCTCAAGGCGACCGCCAGCAGCATGAGTCACTAGCCCATCGCTGCTATCACCGTCCCCCACATCAACGCCACCGCCATAAACAACAAGGGCGCACCGTGGTGCGCCCTTGTTTGATAGGCCAATGCCAGGTTTCGTTAGCCCTTGAGGCTGTCAAGATCCTTCTTGGCCCGCTCCAGCTCGGTGATGCGCGCCTCCAGACGAGCCAGGGTCATCCGGTCGCTGGTGGTACCGCGTGCCACGATCAGCTCGTCGATGGCCGCCTGATAATCCCCGCGCAGTGCGAGCATCTCGGCCCGCGCCATATGCAGCTCGGTCATTCTGCCCGCCTTGCGATAGGCATCGGCCAACAGGTTCCAGGCCAGATTGTTCTCCTCATGCGCACGGGCATAGGGGTCGAGGATGGCGATGGACTTCTTGTAGTTGCCGCTCTCGAGGTAGGCGTTGCCGAGGTTGACCACCACCACTTCGTTATCCGGCATCCGGCTGCGGAACTTCTCGAGGCGCGCGATGGCCTGAGCACTGCGCCCCTTGGCCAGATAGATGTCGGTCTGGGCATCGACGATAAAGAGATCTTCCGGATGACGGGCCGCCAGCTCCTGCATCAGGGTATCCGCCTCGTCGGTGCGCTTGAGCTGGATCAGCGCCAGCGCCTTGCCATAGATGGCGGCATCCTTGAGCGGGTAATCCCCCTTCTGGATCCGGCTATCGAAGTAGCTCAGCAGCCCCTGCGGGGTATCGGTACCAAAACGCACCTGAATCCGCACCTTCGCCAGCCAGAAGTCGAGGCTGGGCGGCAAGTCGCGGCGGCCATAGCTGCCCGCCCGAGCGCGGGCCTCGCTGATCCGGGTCTCCGGCAGCGGGTGAGTGAGCAGCATTTCCGGCGGCTTGCTGGCGTAACGGTATTCGGCAGCCAGTTTCTGGAAGAAGTTGGCCATCCCCATGGGGTCGAAACCGGCATCATAAAGCGTCTTCATGCCGATGCGATCCGCTTCATATTCGTTGTCGCGGGTGTAGTTGATGGCCGACTGCATGGAGAGGCCCAGCGTAGTCTGCAACGCAGCGATACCGGCAGTCGGGTTGATCACCGCCAGCGCGATGGAGCCCACCAGACCGGCCAGGGTCACCGCCGAGCTGCTCGCCTGCGCCTCCATATAACGGGCGATATGGCGCTGGGTCACGTGGGTGATTTCGTGGGCCAGAACCGAGGCCAGCTCACTCTCGCTGTCGGCGTAGAGGAAGAGGCCGGTGTGCACCTTGACTCGCCCGCCGAGGAAGGCGGCCGCGTTGATGGTGGGATCATTGATGAGGAAGAAGGTAAACGGGAAACGCACCCCATCGGCGTTGGTCAGCAATCGCTGACCCAGATCGTCAATATACTGGCTCAGCACCGGATCATCGATGATCGGCAGACCCGCACGGGCAAAGCGCATAAAAGCGTTGCCGTAACGCACTTCCTGCTCGATGGGCAGGGCAGCAACCCCGGCCGTGCCGATGTCGGGAAGCTGATTGTTGGCCTCGGCATGAAACGTGGCGCCCATCAGGGAAGCCAGCAGGGGAAGCGATGCCATCAGGGGGGAAAAACGTGCCACGTTATCTCTATCTCCATCAGAAAGGGCCTCGGCAGAATACCCTTGCCCATCAAGGGCTACAAGCGTTGTTTCATGCTCTTATCACGGCCATAATAGCGGCCACCTGCCTGATGGAGCCCCCATGGAAATTCTCGACCTGACCCCCTGGCGTTGCCCCGAGCCGCTGATCCGGCTCAAGCTCTGGTTAAGGGAGGCCCAAAGCGGTCAAACCGTCACCATCCGGCTGGCCGATGCGGGCTCCCGGCAGGATATTCCGGCCTATCTGCACCGTCAGGGCCACCATGTCGAGATGCAGCAAGAAGCGGACAAAACCCTCTCTTTGCAGTTGGTTGTCGGGGCGAAACAGCCATCTTGAGCCCCAGTGATGTAAGGATGCCGTCATGTTAGAAGTATTGAAGCGCTGGTATCAGACCCGTTTTTCCGATCCCGATGCCGTTACCCTTTTCCTGCTGCTGGTGTTCTGCTTCACCATCATCTGGCTGTTTGGCGATCTGCTGGCCCCCCTGCTGGTGGCGCTGGTAATGGCCTATCTGCTGGAGTGGCCGGTCGCCCGGCTGCAAAAAGCGGGGCTGTCGCGCACCCTGGCCACCAGCGTCATTCTGATCCTCTTTATTGCGGTAGCAGTCGCCTCCTTGCTGGGTCTTATCCCGACGCTGGTCAGTCAGGGGATCAATCTGGCCAAAGAGGCGCCGGCCATGCTGACCCACGCTCAGGATTATGTGCGCACCCTGCCGGACAAATACCCCGAGCTCATCGACGTCAGTCTGGTGGAGACCGTCATCGACAATATTCGCCAGCGCATCCTCAGTGGCGGCGAGCATCTGGTAAGCGCCTCCCTCAGTTCGCTGGTCAACGTGGTCGCCATCATGATCTACCTCATTCTGGTACCTCTGATGGTCTTCTTTATGCTCAAAGACAAGCGGGTACTGATGGGCAGCCTGCGCCGCTTCCTGCCGCGCAACCGCACCCTGGTCAACCGGGTGTGGGTGGAGATGAACAACCAGATCATCAACTACATCCGCGGCAAGGTGATCGAGATCCTGATCGTCGGCATCGCCACCTATGTCCCCTTCGCCCTGATGGGACTGCGCTACTCGGTGCTGCTGGCGGTAGCGGTCGGCTTCTCGGTGCTGATCCCCTATATCGGCGCTGCCGTGGTGACGGTTCCGGTAGCCATGGTCGCCCTGTTCCAGTGGGGGCTCACCCCCGAGTTCGCCTGGCTGATGGTGGCCTATCTGGTCATTCAGGCTCTCGATGGCAACCTGCTGGTGCCGGTGCTTTTCTCGGAAGCGGTCAACCTCCATCCGGTCGCCATCATCATCGCCGTGCTGGTCTTCGGCGGCTTGTGGGGATTCTGGGGAGTCTTCTTCGCCATTCCCCTCGCCACCCTGGTCAAGGCGGTGATCAATGCCTGGCCAAAACGCGAAGAGATGCCCGGTGCCGCAAAATAACCTGCTTCCCCTGCAATCGTGACAACGGAGTGTCCATGACCTTTTTTCGTCAAATCAGAGCGGCAGGGCTAACGGCCCTGCTCCTCGCTGCCGCCCTGCCAGCGCGTGCCGATATCGATCTTGGCGCCATGGACCTGCTCACCAGCGACAGCCCCACCAGTCCGGTGCCACAGGGCTTTGTCGCCGGAGCTGCGCTCATCGGGGGACAAGCCCGCTATGAAGCGCAGGACAACGCCCTCTACGCCATCCCCGGCTTTATCTACTTCGGCGACGACTTTATGTTTCTGGGAGATCGGGCCCGCTACTATTTCCACAAGGATGAGAAGATCGCCCTGTACGGCTATGGCCGGGTCCGTTTTGGCAATCTGGATCCCGAGGACTCGCCCGCTTTCAGTGGTATGGAGCAGCGAAAATGGCAGCTGGAAGGCGGGATCGGTGGCAACATCATCACCCCCTACGCCCTGCTGACCGTGCGTGCCAACAGCGATGTCACCGGCCGCAGCAAGGGACAGGAGCTGCTGCTGTGGGCCGATTTCCCCATCCTGCGTGACAACCTGCTGATCATGCCGGGGATGGGGCTGATGCTGCGCAGCGACAAGATGGCCAACTACTACTTCGGCGGCATCTCCGAGAGCGAGGCAACCGCCCAGCGGCCTGCTTGGGATACCGGTACCACCCTCTCCCCCATGGCGGCCCTCATCACCAGTTACCGCTTCAGCCCCAACTGGATTGGCATGTTTGCCATGAACTACGAATGGTATGATCGGGACATCAAAAACAGCCCCATCGTCCAGCACGATGGCGAGCTCTATGCGGGTTTTGCGCTGGGCTATATCTGGTAACGGTTATGAGTCTTGAACCGTGAGACACGACCAAACAAAAGGGAGCCCTCGGCTCCCTTTTTCACGACCATCAGGCTGGTCGTACAGCCTGCTCAAGCTGCCAATTCAGGCTTACAGCGCCGCCAGAAAATCGATCAGCTGCTGATTGACGAAGGCCGGATTTTCCAGCGACGAGATGTGGCCAGCCATCGGGATCTCCCTGAACGGGCAACCCAGCACCTCAGCCATCAGATAGCCCTCCAGCACCGGACGGGCCTTGTCCTCGCAGCCGGTCATCACCAGTGCGGGAGTGGTGATCTCCTCCAGCCACTCGATACGATCTTCGCGGGTCACAAAGCTGCGGCCCACCGCCACCATGGCGGCAATCTTCTCGTTTGGCCAGGCGGCCAGACGCGCCTTGAAATCGGCCAGCAAGTCGGCATCGGGCTGGTTCGCAAAGAAGATAGGCGCCACCTGTTCGATGATGGGCGCCGGAATGGTGCCGAGCTGCTCGATCATCGCCAGCATGCCGAGGTAGCGCTCGCAGGTGATCTGCGGTTCCAGGCCGACAAAACTGTCCATCAGCACCAGACCCTTGAGGCGGTTTGGCACCATGCGCGCCAGCTCAACACCCCACATGCCGCCGATGGAGAGGCCCACCAACACGAACTCCTCAATGCCGAGGGCATCGAGCAGCGCCAGGTGATCCCGCGCCAGAGTCGCCAGGGTGCAGCCACCTTCGGGGAGCAGGTCGGAATCACCGTGGCCCCACAGCTCGGGAACGATGCAGCGATAGCTGCCCTTGAGCGCCTCGATTTGCGGCGCCCACATGGCGCTGTCCCACAGATAGCTGTGACCAAACAGCAGTACCGGCCCTTGTCCTTCATCCAGATAGGCCATCCGGCGGCCCGCTATCTCCATAAAATGCTTCATGTTATCTCCTGTTGCCAGCGATGGGCGGGCAGTGTATCACGTCCCCCTTGGCAGGTGACGCCTCCCTGGTGCAAGCTGACAGTGACTCAAAGAAGTCACCCATGAAAGGATGCCAAAAGGAGAAGCCCATGGCGAAGGAGAAGAGCAAGAAGCGGCCGCGTCTGGACAAGAAGTGCTACGAGCACCACCTTGCCCATCTGCAGGAGGAGCTGGTCAAGCTGCAGGAGTGGGTCAAGCAGGAGGGATTGAAGGTGGTGGTGCTGTTCGAGGGACGGGACGCCGCCGGTAAAGGGGGCGTCATCAAGGCGATCACCGAACCGCTCAACCCCCGGGTCTGCCGGGTCACGGCGCTGCCCGCCCCCTCCGATCGGGAGCGCTCCCAGTGGTACTTTCAGCGTTATGTGGCCCACCTGCCAGCCGCTGGCGAAATGGTGCTGTTTGACCGCTCCTGGTACAACCGGGCCGGAGTCGAGCGGGTGATGGGATTTTGCAGCGATGCCGAGTATCGCGAGTTTCTGCGCGCCTGCCCCGAGTTTGAGCGGATGCTGATCCGCTCCGGCATCACCTTGATCAAATACTGGTTCTCGGTCAGCGACGAGGAGCAGGAGAAGCGCTTTAAAGAGCGGATCAACACCCCCATCAAGCGCTGGAAATTCAGCCCGATGGATTTGCAGTCCCGCTCGCGCTGGGTGGAGTACTCCCGCGCCAAGGATGACATGTTCACCTACACCGACACCGAGGATTGCCCCTGGTTCGTGGTGGAGGCAGATGATAAACGCCGTGCCCGCCTCAACTGCATCGCCCATCTGCTGAGCAAGGTGCCCTACGAGGCGATCCACTACGAGCCTATCAAGCTCCCCCCCATCAAGACCGAAGGGTATGAGCGCCCGCCGCTGGCCAGCCAGACCTTTGTGCCCGATATTACCGCCGAACTCGAGGCTTGAACCGGGTTACCTTGCCTATCTGCATGTTCAAATCGCAGGCAATAAAAAGCCGGTCTGACGACCGGCAAAAAGGCATTGATTATTAAGAAAGGAAAACCAGCACAACAAAAAATCAGGTACGGATATATTTGGCGGTACGGGGGAACGCCTGCTCCTTGGCATCGAACAGGTAGCAGGCTTCGGCCGGGATACCCACGCTGTAGGTCTGACCGGTCGCCACATCAACATCCGAGGTGGCCTTGACGGTAAAGTCGTGACCATCCACATCCATATAAACGAAGGACTCGGCGCCCAGGTGCTCGGCCACCTGCACGATCCCGCTCACCTTGCTGTGCGCATGGGGGTGATCCAGCGGCATCAGGTGCTCGGGGCGAATGCCCAGCTCCACCTTGTCACCCACAGCGCCACTGCGGGCATCGACCCGAGCCCGCACGGTATCGCCAGAGGTCAACTTGACCAGGCACTCCTGCTCGCCAATCTCCAGCAACTCGCCCGCCAGGAAGTTCATCTTGGGAGAGCCGATAAAGCCCGCCACGAACTTGTTGTCCGGGTTGTGGTAGAGATCCAGCGGTGAACCGAACTGTTCCAGGTTGGTGGCAGCCTCGGCCTTGAGCGGGCTCAGCACCACAATCTTGTCGGCCAGGGTCATCGCTTCCACCTGATCGTGGGTCACGTAGATGATGGTGGAGTTAAGCTCTTTGTGCAGCTTGGCGATCTCGATCCGCATCTTGACCCGCAGCGCGGCATCCAGGTTGGAGAGCGGTTCGTCAAACAGGAACACCTGCGGCTGCTGCACGATGGAGCGACCGATGGCGACCCGCTGACGCTGACCACCGGAGAGCGCCTTGGGCTTTCTGTCCAGCAGCGGCTCAAGACCCAGGATCTCGGCAGCGCGCATCACCCGCTTGTGGATGTTCTCCTTGTCCATTTTCTTGAGCTTCAGACCAAAGGCCATGTTCTCGTAGATGTTCATGTGCGGATAGAGGGCGTAGGACTGGAACACCATGCCGACGTTGCGCTCTACCGGCGGCACGTCGTTCATGTAGCGACCGCCGATGGTCAGCTCACCGCTGGTGATGTCTTCCAGACCCGCGATCATCCGCAGCAGGGTGGATTTACCGCAGCCGGACGGGCCGACGAAGACGATGAATTCGCCCTCCTTGATGGAGAGGTTGATGTTGCGCAGGGTGTCCTTGTGAACAGCCGGATCGTAATTTTTGCGAACGTTGTTGAGTACTACTTCAGCCATGACGAGCTCCGCTCTTGAATCTTTGCAAATCGTGATAGCGGGGGGAGTCAGCTCCCCCGGCCATAAACTTAACCTTTCACACCACCAGCAGTCAGACCGCCAACCAACCAGCGCTGTGCCAGCAGGAAGACCACTGTGATGGGGAAACCGGAGAGCACTGCGGCCGCCGCGAAATCACCCCACAGATAGTTCTGCGGATAGAGGTACTGCTGGGCCCCGACCGCCAGGGTCAGATTGTTCACATCCTGCAGCAGGATGGAGGCCATGGGCACCTCGGTAATGGAACCGATAAAGGCCAGAATAAACACTACCGCCAGGATGGGCACCGACAGGGGCAACAGGATCAGACGGAATGCCTGCCACGGGGTCGCACCGTCGATGGCCGCAGCCTCCTCCAGGGAGGAGTCGATGGTCTCGAAGTAGCCCTTGATGGTCCAGACGTGCAGGGCAATCCCCCCCATGTACGCCAGGATCAGGCCACCGTGGGTGTTGAGACCGAGCCAGGGGATGTAGTCACCAATCTTGTTAAAGAGCGCGTAGATGGCTACCAGTGCCAGCACAGCCGGGAACATCTGGAAAATCAGCATGCCCTGCAGGATGGTGGACTTGCCACGAAAACGCAGGCGGGCAAAGGCGTAAGCACAGGTGGTGGAGAGCGTCACGATCATCAGGGCAGTGATGCCGGCGATCTTGATGGAGTTCCACAACCAGGTCAGCACCGGGAACGGCGGCGGCGTGATGCTGCCGTCAGCGTTGGTGATGGACATGCCCAGCGCCAGCTTCCAGTGATCCAGCGTTGGATTGGAGGGGATGATCTCCCCTACCGCGAAGTTACCGTTACGGAACGAGATGGCGATAACCATGATCAACGGGAAGATGATCAGCGCCAGGAAGCCCCACATGACCAGGTGGGTTGCCCACACCCGGTATTTGACTGATTTGGGTTGTACGATTGCCATGTTGAAGCCTCCTTACAGCTGCTTGTCGGCTTTGGACAATTTCAGGTTGAGCAGCGCCAGCGCACCCACGATGAGGAAGATAGCGGTGGCGATGGCACTGGCCAGACCGTAGTCCTGACCACCCGATCCCTGGAACGCAATCCGGTAGGTATAACTCACCAGCAAGTCGGTGGTACCGGCCGGGGTGCTGGCGCCGATGATGTCGGGCGCACCATTGGTCAACAACTGGATAAGCACGAAGTTGTTGAAGTTGAAGGCGAACGATGCAATCAACAGCGGTGTCAGCGGCTTCATCAGCAGCGGCACGGTGATCTTGAAGAAGTTCTGCACCGGACCGGCACCGTCCATGGCTGACGCTTCATAGAGATCTTCCGGAATGGCTTTGAGCAGGCCCATGCAGAGGATCATCATGTAGGGGTAGCCGAGCCAGGTGTTGACAATCAGGATCATCACCTTGGCTAGGAAGGGGTTGGTATACCAGTCCGGCTTGATGCCAAACGCCGCTTCCAGGAACATGTTGATCTCACCGAAGTTCTGGTTGAACAACCCCTTGAACACCAGGATGGAGATAAACGCCGGGATCGCATAGGGCAGGATCAACATGACCCGATAGAAACCGCGCCCCTTGAGCTCTTCCCACTGCACCAGACAGGCCAGCACCATGCCGATAGCCAGGGTGAAAGCGACGGAGCAGGTTGAGAAGATCACGGTCCAGATGAAGATCTGCAGGAAGGGTGACTGGATACCCGGATCGGTGACGATGCGCGCGAAGTTCTTCCAACCGACGCTGACCACAAAGCCCGGAGCAATACCCTTGCCGACAAACTGACCCTGTTCGTCGATGTACTGGTAGAAACCGGTCTCGCCGTTGGGCAGCATCAGCTCGCCATTCTGGGTATCACGCAGCAGGTTGCTGTCTTTGATCACCACGCCGGACTTGAGCACGGCGCCATCCATCAGACGGGTGTAGTGCTGCTTCTGGGCGGCAAACTTGCGCAGACTGCTCAGGGTCAGGTGGGTACCGCCATCCGGCAGCACCAGATCAAGGTCACTCAGGTGAGTACGATGCTCAACAATGGCGCGGATCGGTGCGGCCTTGCTGGCCGCTTCGCCGGAGAAGGGCTGCAGCTCGACCACTTGCTGGGTGTTCTGCACACGGCCCTCGCGGGACGCCAGCTCACGGGCCTTGTTGGTCATCAGGGAAACAGGTTGGCTGATAAAGGATTGATCATCCTGTGTCAGCAGCAGCTGGAACTGGCCGTTGTCGCCACCCAGCAGGGTAAAATCGAATTCACCGCCCGCCACCTTGTAGGTTTTCTTCAGGTGGTAGTCCCGCGCCTGCTCCACGGAGAGCAAGTTGGACCCCGAATAGTTGGTGAAGGCAATGCCAATGGTGTAGGCAAGAGGGAAGATGATAAACACAACCATGCCCGCAACACCCGGAAAGATGTAGCGATGGGCATAGGTCTTCTTGTTCATGAAGACATACAGACCGACGGAAACCACCACCAGATCCAGCAGCGCGAATACCCACTCGCCACTGGCGTACATCATCACGGCTGCGTAGCCGTTGAGGATGGCAACCAGGGCCGCTATGGTCCACTTAAGCCAGGTGTGCTTATCCTTCGGACCGGCATAGGACTCAACAGAAGGTACTACTTCCATGCCAATTAACCTTTATAACGCCAAGAGAGATTTGAGAGAGTGGGAGGCCATGACGACCTCCCGGGTAGTGCGTGCTTACTGAACGATACGCTTGGCAGCGGTATCCAGAGCTTCGTCAACACCCTGACGACCGGAGGTCACGTTCTTGAGAGCAGTTTCGAAGGAAGACCAGAAACGGCTCATCTCGGGAACGGATGGCATCGGCTCGCCAGCCTGGGCATTCAGCATGGTGGCCTTGATGTGCGGATCGGATTCCAGGGTCTTCTGGAAGGATTTCAGCGCAACGGCACCCAGCGGCTTGTCGGCGTTAACCGGCGCCAGACCGGCATCGGTCAGCAGGTAGTTTTCCAGGAACTCGATAGCCAGATCCTTGTTCGGGCTGGCAGCGTTGATGGTGGCACCCAGTACGCCAACGAAGGCTTTGGCCGGCTTGCCGTTCAGGGTCGGCAGCGGCGCTACGCCGTACTTGATGCCGCTCTTGTCCAGGTTGCTCCAGGCCCAGGGACCGTTGATCATCATGGCCACTTCGCCCTTGTTGAACTTGGCGTCCATCACACCGTAGTCGATGCCTTTTTCCAGGTGACCGGACTTGATCATCTCGGAGATGTAGCCCACGCCCATCTTGGCACCTGCGTTGTTCACGCCGGTATCTTTGACATCATAACCGGTAGCGGTTTTCTTGAAGGCGTAACCACCGTTGGCAGCCACCAGCGGATAGCTGAAGTACGGGGTGTCATAAGCCCACATGATGGCGCGCTTGCCGTTTTTCTTCAGAGTCTCGTCAATCTTGGCGATCTCTTCGAAGGTTTTCGGCGGCTCGGGCAGCAGGTCCTTGTTATAAATCAGGCTGACCGCTTCCATGGCAACCGGGTAGCCATAGGTTTTGCCATCAACAGTCATGGCATCCCATGCCAGCTGTTCAAATTTGCCTTTGGTGGCAGCGTTCGGCGTTACCGGAACCAGCAAACCGGCTTTGACCCACTCACCGTAACGGTCGTGAGCCCAGAAGAAGATGTCCGGGCCGTTGCCAGTGGCGGCGGCTTGCTGGAATTTCACTTCAACCTGATCCGGGTGAGCCACAGTAACCTTGATGCCGGTTTCTGCTTCAAACTTCTTACCCACTTCAGCCAGACCGTTGTATCCCTTGTCACCGTTGATCCAGATGGTCAGCTGGCCTTCATCGATGGCAGCAGTAGCAGAGCAAGCGACGCCAAGAGTGGCCAGACCGATCAGGGATGACAGCAATTTCTTTTTCATGAGCCTTTCCTTGTATTAGTTCCGCGCTGTAAGAGCATTGTGTGCGAAGTGAATATTATCCCAAGCGGCAAACGGCTCACATGACGCAACTCGCATTTTTGAAATGCAATTACGTATTTCCTTCCAGAAAGTTTTGAAAACATTTTCTTATTTCAGGGAATTACGGCCATTTATCGGCTTAATTCCAGACAACCACAGAATAATAATTACCAAAATGAAATAAAATTTCATGAGTGAAAGGGTTTTCACCTCAATGAAAACCCTTTCAGATGGTTTATTTTGTTTGATTTGTTAACAAAGTACCGCGCCAGTTTCGAGGTCTGCCCGGGCGCAATAAAAAAAGAGACCCCGCCGGGGCGGAGTCTCTTTTTGCGAGAAATGACGAGTTGATCACACTCGGGAGCATGACTACGACTGGCGCAGCAGCTGATCCTTGAGATTGGGCGGCACACCCTTGATGGTCAGGGTGTCGGTCTGGGGGTCGTAAAAGATCCGGCTGTTCAACAGCTTCTGCTCAAAGCTCAGAGTCAGACCGCCGCCGGAGCCAACAAACTTGGTCAAACCACGCAAGGTAGAGCGATCCGCCGGGAAGCGCTCTTCCAGCTCATACTCCTGACCGATAAAGCTGTAAAAATCGAGGTCACCGTCACCAGGCAATTCTGCAGACAGCTCCTTGATTTCGATCTCTTCACCGGCACTCGCCTGTTCGGTGCAATATTTGAAGACCTGCTTTTTATAGTCATTGCGCTCGGTCGGTTCGAGCTGACGACTGTCACAATAATCTTCGACCGCCTGCAGCAAGCCTTTATTTTGTACCTTGGCATCCATGCCCTCGCGGGCACCCAGCAGATCCATAAAGAAATCGCCCAGTTTGCGACCAATGCGCCCCTTGCTGAAGGTGATATAGCGGCGCGAATCAGGTTGGGTTTTCCATTCGGTCAAATCAATGCGGGCCACCAGATTGAGTTTGCCGATATCCAGATACTGGATATGGCGCAATTCCAGCGCTTCGCTGACGGTGACGCTCTCCTTGCCCTCCAGCAGGGCAATCAGCAGATAATCGACCCCGACATAATTGTATTTGGCAAACAGCAGCACCCCCTGCTCATCGAGGGCGTGCTCCACCAGCTGCTTGACCAGCATCTGGGTCACGGTGACCGAGAAGGGAACGAATTCGGTCTGCTCGTCGAGCAGCTGTTCGAGGGCGATACGAAACGCGGGTGAAGGCTGCTTGGGAGCATCGATGCCGTCGGCCAGCTCGGCGACGGCGGCCTCGGGGTCGGCAAAGAAGCCAAAGCCCTTGCCGCCCTTGCCGTTGTAGATCCGATGCAGTTCCGCCATCAGTCCCTGTACCGCCTCATCAGGGGGCAGGGTCTGGCTGCGGGTATCGGCGTGGGGTTGACCATCGCCGCCCTGGCGCAAGGAGTGAAGAATGATCTTGTCGATATCGAGACTCATGTCACAAAGCCATAGTGTTAGCCGAAAGGGTGAAGTATTATAAGGCGCTTTGAACCGAGATGAACTGAAGATTATGCCTATCGTATCAAAGTACAATAACGAGCAATTTGACGCCCTGATGAACGACCTGATCACCGCGCTGGAAAAGCATAAAGCGCCGGTAGATCTCAGCCTTATGGTGCTTGGCAATCTGACCACCAATATCATCAACGGTATGGCACCAGCCCAGCGCCAGGCCATCACTGAAAAGTTTGTCCAGGCCCTGACCGCATCGGTCGATAATCGCCACGACGCACACTGAGTCCCCGACTCTGTTGATTTGACGTTTCTCAACGCAGATGGATCACTATGGTCGAAACCGGTAACCCCTATCGTGATAATGTCTCTCGCCTGATCACCTGGGGGCATTGGTTCTCCTTCTTCAACATTATTCTGGCCATGCTCATCGCCACCCGTTATCTGGGTGCCATCAGCTGGCCATCGACCACGCTTGGCGTGATCTATCTCGTTGTAAGCTGGATTGGCCACTTCTCGTTTCTGAGTTTTGTCACCTACCTGTTGACGATCTTCCCGCTCAGCTTCGTGCTGCCCAAGGAGAAGTCGTTGCGGTTCATCTCCGCCATCATCGCTACCCTGGCGCTGGTGCTGCTGCTGATCGACACCCAGGTATTCCGGCTGTTCAAGTTCCACCTCAACAGTCAGGTATGGCAGTTGCTGCTGGATCAGGCGCAGACCGAAGAGGGCTCAATCTGGAGCATCATCTTCGTTGCCGTGCCCACCATCTTCTTGCTGCAACTGCTGCTGTCGGCCTATGTCTGGCGCAAGATCAACAAGCGCAAGCGCCGCCAGTACGGCAATCAGGTGGGGCTGGCCCTGCTGATCTGCTTTATTCTGACCCACGTGGTCAACAGCTGGGCGGATGCGACCCTCTATCAGCCGATCACCATGCAGAGAGCCAACTTCCCCCTCTCCTACCCCATGACGGCCCGCTCCTTCCTGGCCAAACATGGCTGGCTGGATCTGGATCAGTACGAGAAGCAGGCAGCTTCCCAGGGGGATAACAGCGACAGCCGGATGCACTATCCGCTGCGCCCGCTCAACGTCAACGCCCCCCTGACTCACAACAATCTGCTGATTGTGGTGGTCGATTCGCTGCGCTTTGACATGCTCAACAACATCAACATGCCCAATCTGCAGCGCTATGCGGATCAGCATCTGACGTTCCGCAATCACCTGAGTGGCGGCAACGACGACCTGATGGGCATGTTCAGCCTCTTCTACGGGTTGCCCGGTCACTACTACAAGGACATCAGCAGCGACAAGCGTCCGCCGGTGCTGTTCGACGAGATGCTGCGTCAGGATTACCAGTTCGGGCTGTTCGGCGCGATGGAAGATGCCCAGAAGTATCGCAAGAGCATCCTCGCCGGTCTGCGCAAACAGGTGTTTGTCTCCGAACAGAGTGACGACGGCAAGCTGCTAACCGACTGGCAGCAGTGGCTGGAGAAGCGCTCTCCCGAGCGTCCCTGGTTCTCGCTGGTCTATCTCTCGAGCCCCGGCGACTACCAGTTGCCCGTCACCATGAAGGGGCCGTTCCAACCGGAGCTTGCCAACTTCAATCCGGCGACCGCCTATCGGGCGGAGAACCTGCAAAAACTGGAGAACCGCTACAAGAACTCGGTCTTCTATACCGACCAGTTGCTTGAGCAGATGCTGACCAAATTGCAGTCGCAGGGGATGGACAGCAACACCATCGTCGTCATTACCTCCAACCACGGTCAGGAGTTCAACGACACCCGCAGCAACAGCTGGGGCGCAGGCAGCAACTACTCACCCTATCAGGTGCAGGTACCGCTGGTACTGGCCTGGCCGGGGCGCGGCAGTGACGTTCGGGAACAACCTAGCAGCCATTTCGATCTGGCGCCGACCCTGATGCAGGGGATGCTGGGTGTGCGCAATCCGGCGCGCGATTACAGCGTTGGCCGCTCGCTGTTTGATACCAGCCCGCGCAACTGGCTGCTGGCCGGGGATCAGAACGACTTCGCCATCTATGAAGGGGACACCATCACCCACTTCAACAAGCAGGGTGACTTCGAACTGCTGGAGCGCAACAGCTATCGCCCGATCAAGCACGGCACACCGGATATGGGCGCCATGATCCAGGTGATGAACGAGCTGAACCGCTTCTATCGCAACCAGTGAAGCGCCCGTTGATGGCTTGCTACCATAAAAAACGCCCCGAATTCGGGGCGTTTTTCGTTGTATAGCCGTGCCACGTTCACGACTGTTAGCCACCCCACCCTTGCGGGTACTTGTAGCCGACGAAACGCTTGGTTGCATAGGCTTTGAAAGCCGCCGAGTTGTAGGCCGCCGCCACATCTTTGGCAAAAGGCTGATCCGCATCTGCGCTTTTCACCACCACCCAGTTGATAAAATCGTAGCTGCGCTCCAGAAACAGTCCTTCACTGAACGGGATTCCGCTGGAGGCGGCAAAATTACCGTTGATCACCGAGAAGTCCACATCCTCGCGCGAGCGGGGCAACTGCGCGGCTTCCAGCAGTACCAGCTTGAGATTGTGCGGATTGTTCACCACATCAAACTCGCTCGCTTTTAGCGGGTTTATCCCCTCCTTGAGAGTGAGCCAACCAAGATCCTGTAGCATCAACAGCGCCCGCGCCTGATTGGTGGGATCGTTGGGGATGGCCACCGTGCTCCCCTCTTGCACCTTGTCGAGTGCCGCCAGCTTGCCGGAGTAGAGCCCCATCGGGCCAGTTGGCACCTGGGTAATGGGTGCCAGCGACAAGCCGCGATCTTTGGCAAAACTCTCCAGATAAGGTTTGTGCTGGAAGCAGTTCACATCCAGTGATCCGTCAGCCAGAGCAATATTGGGGGTCACATAGTCGGTGAACTCCACCAGCTTGACCTTGTACCCCCTGGCCTCCAGCTGCGGCTTGATGGAGTCGGTCACCATGTCGGCAAAATCCCCCACCGTAGTACCAATCACGATCTCCTGTTTGGTCGGCAAGGACGCATCGGCGGCAACCGCGGAAAAAGAGAGGCTCCCGACCGCCATCGCGGCAATAAAGGTGCTGGCGCCAGCAGTGGCGCGCAAGGAAGCAGTCAAAGGAGAAGATAAGAAGGAACGAAACGGCATAGGGACTCCCTGTCAGGTACGCATCAAGCTATGGGACTGCGGCGGGGTGGCTCTCAGAGATTAAGCCCCTCAAACCGCAGCAATCTAGCCATCCAAACGGCTATTTCAATTACCATAACAGAGCCATCCACCGCCGCCAAGCAATAAACCGCTGGTTCCACCTCATCACCCTTGCTGTCACCCCCGAATGCATAGCTGCACTCACGTTGGCACGCACAACCATGCCACTCACGTTCAAGAGCGCACGAACGCCCCTCGGGATTGCCCCGAATCGAGATGGCTGCGGCGAAGGAGAGTCGCGAGAAGAGTGAATTACAGATAAAAAGATCAGTAGTGAACGGTGAGAACCATTCTCAATAAAACACATAACCAGCGTCATTGGAATACCTACCATAAACCAGATCGGATTTCTTTGAACCTCATTGCGTTTTTTGAAAATGGCTCTTTTTGAACCCCTACCACCCGTGTATAGATTTCCGTCGCACTCAGGATGGTGCGATCCAAGATGGAGTTAAAAAAATAATGAAGCAAACATCGTTAGCACTGGCGATCACAGCACTGCTGTCGACCCTGCCCAGTGCGCTCGTTCAGGCAAATGAAGGTTGTGCGCCGCTCACCGGCAAGGAGAGCGGCATGGATATCGGACGCAGCAGCACCGAGCGCTGCCTGCCAGGTGCCAATCCCCTGCAGGAGCAACAGTGGTATCTGCTCAACAGCGGGCAGGATGGATTCAGCGCCCGTGGCGGCATAGCGGGCAATGATCTCAACCTCTGGTGGGCTCATCGCACCGGTGTGCTGGGCCAGGGAGTCAATGTAGCCGTGGTGGATGATGGTCTGGCAATCGCTCACCCGGATCTGGCGGAGAACGTGCGTCCGGGTTCGAAAAACGTGGTGACCGGCAGCGATGACCCGACACCGACCGATCCGGATACGGCCCACGGCACCTCGGTCTCCGGCATCATTGCGGCGGTAGACAACGCCATCGGTACCAAGGGAATTGCCCCGCGAGCCCAGCTGCAGGGGTTCAACCTGCTGGATGACAACAGCCAGCAGTTGCAGAAAGATTGGCTCTACGCCCTTGGCGACAGCGATGCCAGCCGCGACAACCGGGTGTTCAACCAGAGCTACGGCATGAGTGTGGTGGATCCCCGCTCAGCCAACTCTCTGGATCAATCCCAGCTTGATCGCCTGTTTGAACAGCAGACCCTCAAGGCGCAGGGCGCGGCCTATATCAAGGCCGCCGGCAACGGCTTCAACAAGATAGCGGCGGGCGGCTATGTGCTTAACCGCACCGGCAATGGTCCCAAATTGCCGTTTGAAAACAGCAACCTCGATCCCTCCAACAGCAACTTCTGGAACCTGGTGGTGAGCGCGCTCAACGCCGATGGCGTCAGATCCTCCTACTCCAGCGTCGGCAGCAACATCTTCCTGAGCGCGACCGGCGGCGAATACGGTACCGACTCTCCGGCGATGGTGACCACGGATCTGCCCGGCTGCGACATGGGTTACAACCGCACCGACGATCCCAGCACCAACCGGCTGCACGGCAACCCGCAACTGGATGCCAGCTGCGACTACAACGGTGTGATGAACGGCACCTCCTCCGCCACCCCCAGCACCTCCGGCGCCATGGCGCTGCTGATGTCCGCCTACCCGGATCTGTCGGTACGTGACCTGCGGGATCTGCTGGCGCGCAGCGCAACCCGGGTCGATGCCAAACATCAGCCCGTGATGGTCAGCTACACCAGCAGCACCGGCAAGGTGCGCGATGTGAAAGGGCTGGAAGGGTGGGAGCGCAATGCCGCCGGCATGTGGTTCAGCCCGACTTACGGTTTCGGTCTGATCGACGTCAACAAGGCCCTTGAGCTGGCAGCCAATCACCAGCCCCTGCCCCCGCTGGTGCAACTGCCATGGCAGAAGATCAATGTCAGCGGCAGTGCCGCCGCCATTGCGGATGTGGGCAACAGCCCGACCAGCTCGACAACACGCATTGCCACACCGTTGACGGTAGAAGCGGTTCAGGTGATGGTGAGCCTGGATCACCAGCGTCTGCCCGATCTGCTGATCGAACTGGTCTCCCCCGCTGGCACCCGCAGCATCCTGCTGAGCCCCTTCAACAGCCTGGTCGGCCAATCTCTCGACCAGCAGCAGCTGGGCTTTGTGCGAACCAAGGGACTGCGCGACATGCAGATGCTATCCAACAAGTTCTACGGCGAATCGGCGCAAGGCACATGGCGACTGGAAGTAACCGACGTTGCCAACGGTACCCGTCAGGTCTCTCTGCTCAATCGCGAGACCCGTGAGCGTACCACCCTGACCGAGCGCAACAATCGCCAACCGGGCAAGCTGATCTCATGGTCCCTGCGGGTCCTGGGTCACGATGCCAACCGCAGCTAACACGCTAGGAGTATTACCATGAACAAACCTGTTACCTTGCTTCTGGCAACCTTGCTGGCCCCCCTCTCGGGACAGCTCTGCGCCGAGGTGTCCGTCACCATGGATGGCAAGCAGTACAGCACCATAGAGGTGAACGGCCAGACCTACCTCATTCCCGACAACGGCAGCAAGAAGCGGGTCGCCCGCAGCCTTGACAGCAAGGTCCCGCAACAGACCCTGCGCCGCGGTGACGTGTTGATGCAAGGGGCCGCCAGCCCGGAGCTGACTGTAAGCGGCACCCTGCTGGTAGAAGCTGACGATGCCAGCGCCAAGGCGCTGGCGACTCGCCACGGCCTGAACTTCAAACAGAGCAGTGGTGGTATCGCCCTGCTGGAGGCCAAACCGGGCACCGATCTCAACGCCATCGCCACCAAGCTCAAGAGCGAAGGGGTGAATGTGCAGATCGAGCTGTCGGGGGCCGAACAGCAGCCGAAATAGGTCGCGACACGCAGATAACAAAGGGGGCCATTATGGCCCCCTTTCTGTGTTGCATATTTTGATAGTGGCTTACTTGGCGCCATGCTGCTCCGCCAGATAGAGCCAGGTATCGACTACGGTATCGGGGTTGAGCGACACCGAGTCGATCCCCTGCTCCACCAGCCAGGCGGCGAAGTCCGGATGATCAGATGGGCCCTGACCGCAGATCCCCACGTACTTGCCCGCCTTGCGCGCAGCCTGGATCGCCATCGCCAGCAGCGCCTTGACCGCCTCGTTACGCTCGTCGAACAGATGGGCGATTAGCCCGGAATCCCGATCCAGCCCAAGGGTGAGCTGGGTCATGTCATTGGAGCCGATGGAGAAGCCGTCCACGTGCTCGAGGAACTTGTCTGCCAAGAGGGCATTGCTCGGGATCTCGCACATCATGATCACCTTGAGCCCCCGCTCGCCGCGGCGCAGACCGTTCTCGGCCAGGATGTCGATCACCTGCTCCGCCTCGCCCACGGTGCGCACGAAGGGGATCATCACCTCGACGTTGGTCAACCCCATCACATCGCGCACCCGCTTGATCGCCTCGCACTCGAGGGCAAAGCAGGGGCGGAAGCTGTCGGCGATGTAGCGGGATGCGCCACGAAAACCGATCATCGGGTTCTCCTCGTGGGGCTCGTAGCCACGACCGCCCACCAGATTGGCGTACTCGTTGGACTTGAAGTCCGACATCCGCACGATCACCCGCTCCGGCCAGAAGGCGGCCCCCAGAGTGGCGATCCCCTCGGTCAGCTTGGCCACATAGAACTCACGCGGGCTGTCGTAACCGGCGATCATCTTGCCGATGGTGGCCTTGAGCTCCGGGCTCTGCTTGTCAAACTCCAGCAAGGCCTTGGGGTGCACGCCGATCATCCGGTTGATGATGAATTCAAGGCGCGCCAGCCCAACCCCTGCATTGGGCAACTGGGCAAAGTCGAAAGCGCGGTCCGGGTTGCCGACGTTCATCATGATCTTGATGGGCAGGCGCGGCATATTGCCCACCTCGGTCACCGCCACGTCGAAGTCCAGCTCGCCGTCATAGATAAAACCGGTATCCCCTTCCGCGCAGGAGACGGTGATCCGCTGGCCCGGCTGAATATGATCGGTAGCGTTGCCACAGCCCACCACTGCCGGAATGCCCAGCTCGCGGGCGATAATGGCAGCGTGACAGGTGCGGCCACCCCGGTTGGTGACGATGGCGGAGGCCCGCTTCATGATGGGCTCCCAGTCCGGGTCGGTCATGTCGGTGACCAGCACATCACCGGGCTGCACTTCGTCCATCTGGCTGATGGAAGAGATGACCCGCGCTGGGCCCGCGCCAATCTTGTGGCCGATAGCCCGCCCCTCGATCAGCACCTTGCCCGCTTGCTTGAGGGCAAAACGCTCGAGGGTGTTGGCCTCCTGGCGGCTGCGCACGGTTTCCGGGCGGGCTTGCACGATATAGAGCTGGCCATCCTGACCATCCTTGGCCCACTCGATATCCATCGGGCGGCCATAATGCTGCTCGATGATGAGGGCCTGTTTCGCCAGCGCCATCACCTCCTCATCGGTGATGCAGAAGCGGCTACGCTCGGCCTCATCGGTGTCGACAATCTTCACCTGACGGCCGTGACCGGCATCGTCAGAGTAAGTCATCTTGATAAGCTTGGAGCCGAGGGTCTTGCGTACCACCGCCGGGCGGCCCCCCTTGAGGGTCGGCTTGTGCACATAGAATTCATCCGGGTTGACCGCGCCCTGCACCACCATCTCGCCAAGACCATGGGCCCCGGTAATAAAGACCACGTCGTTGAAGCCGGACTCGGTATCCAGGGTAAACATGACGCCGGAGGCGGCGAGATCCGAGCGCACCATCCGCTGCACCCCGGCCGAGAGGGCAACACCCTTGTGGTCGTAGCCCTGATGCACCCGATAGGAGATGGCGCGATCGTTGAACAGGGAAGCAAACACATGCTTGACCGCCGTCATGACGGCATCGATGCCACGTACGTTGAGGAAGGTCTCCTGCTGACCGGCAAAGGAGGCGTCCGGCATATCTTCGGCGGTGGCGGAGGAGCGCACCGCAAACGAGGCCTCGACACCGGCACTCAACTTTTCATAGGCAACCCGGATAGCCTGCTCCAGCTCGGGCTGGAACGGGGCTTCGATCACCCAGTCGCGGATCTGCTGACCGGCCCAGTTGAGGGCGGCGATATCGTCCACGTCGAGATTGTCGAGCAGATGGTGGATCTTGCCGTTGAGGCCGCTTGACTCCAGAAACTCGTTAAACGCAAAGGCGGTGGTGGCAAAGCCCCCCGGCACTGATACGCCGGCGCCAGAGAGGTTGCTGATCATCTCGCCAAGGGATGCGTTCTTGCCGCCAACTCGTTCTACGTCCTGCATTCCGAGTTGTTCGTACCAGAGCACGTACTGTTGCACTTGGATGTCTCCAGGTTGGTGGGCACCGATGCCATAGCACCTCGTGCGCCCGATTTAATCGATGAGGTTATGGGTAAGTCAGGTGCGTTATTGTCTGTTTCTTTTGTTGCCAACGACCATGAAAACGTTTTCTACTGGTTTTCAAAAAAATCCCCGAGCAAGAGTTGGGGATGGTCGAATGACCGGAACATTCTACAATGGCGACACAAAAAGATAACGATTCAGGTTTGCAAGCCACTTCACAACTTGGGCACAGCAGACCGGTTGACAAAACTGGTATGGTTTCGGGAGATACTTCTCACCCTTTACCCCATGCGGCCCCACCCGCGGTATCACAGGAGCCCTACGTGCACACCGTATTTTATGTTTCAGACGGCACCGCCATCACCGCCGAAGTGTTCGGCCACGCGGTACTGAGCCAGTTTCCGCTGGCCTTCGAGCAGATCACTATCCCCTTTGTAGAGACACTGGAGAAAGCCCGTCAGGTACGGATGCGGATCGACGAGCAGTTTCGCCAGACCGGGGTACGCCCCATTCTGTTTCACACCATCGTCGACCCGCTGGTACGGGAAGAGGTACTGAAATCGGAAGCGTGCGGCCACGACTTTCTCAATACCTTCGTCAGCCCGTTGGAGCAGGAGCTGGGGGTCAAAGCCGAGCCCCGCCTCCACCGCACCCACGGTATGGAGAATCGCAAGCTCTATGACGATCGCATCGAGGCGGTCAACTTCGCACTTGCCAACGACGATGGTATCACCACCAGGGAGTACGATGAGGCGGACATCATCCTGATCGGGGTCTCCCGCTGCGGCAAGACCCCCACCAGCCTCTATCTGGCGCTGCAGTTTGGCATTCGCGCCGCCAACTACCCCTTTATCGAGCAGGACATGGGGATGCTGGAGCTGCCCGCCCCCCTCAAGGCCAACCGTCACAAGCTGTTTGGCCTCACCATAGCGCCGCAGCGGCTGCACGAGATCCGTAACCAGCGCCGTGCCAACAGCCGCTACTCCTCCATCGAACAGTGCGAGCAGGAGCTGGCCTGCGTGGAAAGGCTGTTTCGCCAGGAGGCGATCCGCTTCCTCGATACCAGCTCCCACTCGGTGGAGGAGATCAGCGCCAAGGTCCTCGAGGCAACCGGTCTGCGCCGCCAGCTCTGTTAAGCCAACTTGACAGTTATCGGCATCAACAAAAGATAAAAATTACAGTGTCGCGGCGAAAGTCAGCTGTGGCGAATTGCAATTCACATAGATGGCAGTGAAAAGCAGGGATAAAAAAGGGATAAGCACCACAAATGCTTATCCCTCTTCTTGTCGACCTTGCCGTTGTGCCCTTGTCACCCGCTGCCAGCTAGCCGCTATTCGATTCCGTTCTGCTGCGCTCGGCAAACAGCCAGCGTTCACTAACGATTGAGCTCAGGGTTGTTCATCAACCGGGCATAGAAGGCCAGCAAACCGTGGCGCAGGCGAACCCGCTCCGCCAGCCAGCCGCCAACGAGCGCCCCCGTTACCCCACCCACCAGCAACAGCGACTGCCAGTAGTGCAGCAACTCCTGATCACCGAGTAACAGCCAACCCAGCAACATAATCGCGGCCACCAGCAACAACAGCGGACTGGCGGCAATCCCTAACCAGAGCGCCACCAGCACACTCCGGGCAACCCCTTGTTGCAGCACGCTTTCGCGTTCCCTGTGCTCCAACTCCCTGCACTCTTCCCTGTACTCTAGCTTGTTTGGCATCATTTGCATCCATTTGTTGCTTGGCACCACAAAAGCACACCAACAAGACAAAATGTCAACAAAACAGAATTCGATTGCACAAACATCAATCAAAAACTACCAAGAAGCCTCTTCAGATCATGAAAAAGCTGCCATTGGTACAAAATACGGCCATTAGAGATGGAAAACAGGTGCATTCATGGCGGATTATCACTATTCTGCTTCGGTTGCCAGCCAACACCAAAAATTGAAAACGGCGTTCCGTAACGAAATAAATACAGCTTTCGTCAGGTTTTGGCTACGCACTGCGGCCTGCTCAGGATGAGCCCAACACCGACAAGAGACAACAGAGACGTAAGGACAGACCCATGGATTTGAAACAAGACGGTGAGGAGCTGAAGCGCGGCCTTAAAAACCGCCACATTCAGTTGATTGCTTTAGGCGGCGCCATCGGCACCGGCCTCTTTTTGGGCATTGCCCAAACCATCAAGATGGCAGGCCCCTCAGTTCTGCTGGGTTATGCCATCGGTGGCTTTATCGCCTTCCTGATCATGCGCCAGCTCGGTGAAATGGTGGTGGAAGAGCCGGTAGCCGGTTCATTCAGCCACTTTGCCTACAAATACTGGGGCGAGTTTGCCGGTTTTGCGTCCGGTTGGAACTACTGGGTGCTCTACGTGCTGGTGAGCATGGCCGAGCTGACCGCGGTGGGCATCTATGTCCAGTACTGGTGGCCCGAGATCCCGACCTGGATGTCGGCCGCCTTCTTCTTCGTGCTGATCAACGCCATCAACCTCTCCAACGTCAAAGCGTTTGGCGAAATGGAGTTCTGGTTCGCCATCATCAAGGTGGTCGCCATCATCGGCATGATTGGCTTTGGCGGCTATCTGCTCCTCTCCGGTGCCGGCGGCCCCGAGGCGAGCGTCACCAACCTGTGGGCTCAGGGCGGTTTCTTCCCCAACGGCATCAGCGGTCTGGTGATGGCGATGGCGGTGATCATGTTCTCCTTCGGCGGTCTGGAGCTGGTGGGCATTACCGCCGCCGAAGCGGACAACCCCGAGAAGAGCATTCCCAAGGCCACCAATCAGGTGATCTACCGCATCCTCATCTTCTACATCGGCGCTCTGGCTATCCTGATGTCCCTCTACCCCTGGGGTAAAGTGGTGGAAGGCGGCAGCCCGTTCGTGATGATTTTCCACGCTCTGGACAGCAATCTGGTCGCCACCGTGCTCAACATCGTGGTGCTGACGGCGGCACTGTCGGTCTACAACAGCTGCGTCTACTGCAACAGCCGGATGCTGTTCGGTCTGGCCAAACAGGGTAACGGCCCGAAAGCCCTGCTCAAGACCAACAAGAGCGGCGTGCCGCTGGTTGCCCTCTCGGTCTCGGCCATCGCCACCCTGCTCTGCGTGCTGATCAACTACCTGATGCCGGGCAAGGCGTTCGGCCTGCTGATGGCGCTGGTGGTCTCCGCACTGGTGATCAACTGGGCGATGATCAGCCTCGCGCACCTCAAGTTCCGCAAGGCCAAGGTCGCAGAGGGTGTCCAGCCCAAGTTCAAGGCGTTCTGGTACCCCTTCGGCAACTATCTCTGCCTCGCCTTTATGGCTGGCATCCTGGTGATCATGTATATGACCCCGGATTTTCGCATCTCGGTCGAACTGATCCCAGCTTGGCTGGTGGTACTGGGCATTGGCTTTGTCATCAAGCGCAAAGGACAAGCTCAAAGCAAGGTTGCAGCCAATCTGGGTTAATACCCGCAGCTGAGAAAAACAATGCAAAACGCCGATCACTTGATCGGCGTTTTTTTATTGCGCTCAGCGCAACTGACCGCACTACTAGCAGCCATAGCCCTCAGGAAGGCAGATCTTGCCGATGCTCCGGGCTGTTGACGCAACACTCATCGCGGAAAAAGGCGATGATCTCCTCCAGCACCGCGTATTGAGAGACGCAAAGCAGGGTGCGACTCTCCCGGTTTTGCTTCACCAGCCCCACCGAGACCAGCGCCGCGATATGGTGGCTGAGGGTGGATGCGGGGATCGCCAGCTGCTTTTGCAGCTCACCCACCGGCAGCCCCAGTTCTCCCGCCTTGACCAGATGCTTGAAGATAAACAGCCGGGTCGGATGACCCAGCTCTTTCAATGCCTTGGCGACCTCTTCCAGTTGCATCTCTGCGCCCTCCACAAATTTGATATTTCGATAATACCAGAAATATCTTGACCGGCCATTCATTTCGATTATTTTGGAAATATAGAAACCAAGTGAGGATACGACAATGAATGAGTGGTTAACCATGCTGACCGATGCAGCCCAGATGTTCCTGTTTCTGGCTGTCGAGCTGTCGGTGCTGTTTCTGGTCATTAGCGCCGGGGTCAGCCTGATCCGTCAGAAGATCCCCGACGAGAAGATCCAGCGGATGCTGGGGGCGCGCCATGGCAAGGGCTATCTGCTCTCGGCCCTGCTCGGCGCCGTCACCCCCTTTTGCAGCTGCTCCACCATCCCCATGCTGAGAGGGCTGCTCTCGGCCAAGGCTGGCTTTGGCCCCACCCTCACCTTCCTGTTTATTTCGCCACTGCTGAACCCCATCATCGTCGGCTTGATGTGGGCCACCTTCGGCTGGAAAGTGACCCTGCTCTACGCCGTGATCGCCGCCAGCGTCTCCGTCATGGCAAGCATGCTGCTCGACAGATTGGGATTCGAGCGCCATGTCATCGACCCCAAAGAGGCCACCCCCTCTTGCGGTAGCGACTGTGGCCCGGCGACCCGCACCACCATTCAAGCACATTGCAGTGACAACCAACGCGGCGCCATTCGCGCAATCAAACCCCTCAACGGGGCAGCGTGCTGCCCGGCTCCGCAACCAGAGATGGCAGAACAGGCCACCCTCTCCTGCTGCGGCGATGGCACGGCAACCCTAGCCAGTGCGCCACAGCTCCCCACCGCCTGGGTCAAAGCTCGCCTCGATGCCTGGCAGCAGTTCAAAACGGTATTGCCCTTCCTGCTGCTGGGGGTGCTCATCGGCTCGTTTATTTACGGTTTTATTCCGGCCGAGTGGATCGCCGCCCATGCCGGCGCCGACAACCCGCTGGCCATCCCCTTCAGCGCCATCGTCGGGATCCCGCTCTACATCCGTGCCGAGGCCGTGATCCCGCTGGCGTCGGTACTGCTGGGCAAAGGGATGGGGATGGGCGCCGTCATGGCGCTGATCATCGGCAGTGCCGGTGCCAGCCTGACCGAGGTGATCCTGCTCAAATCGATGTTCAGAACCCCGATGATTGCGGCCTTTCTTACCGTGATCCTCGGCATGGCGATCCTGATGGGCTACCTGACACAACTGTTGTTTTAAGGCCCCCATCTTTAAACAGACAGAGTTTTAAGCCAGCTGAGTGTGAAACCATCAGGCTTCCCATAGACAAAACGCCGATCAACTGATCGGCGTTTTATCTATTCCGTACGGCAATCTGCAACCGGCGTTACAGATATTGCCCGACGATGGGGAGCAGATCCTCGACGTCACGGGCGATATGGTCGGGTTGGTGTTCCCAGCGCTCCGGGGTCGCGCGGCTATAGGCGACAGCCACCGATATCACACGGCTCTGCTCGCCAAGCGCCGCTTGCAAATGACGGGCAAACTGCACATCCGCTTCATGGTCACCGATATAGATCAGCGACTGGCACCTGGCTGGGCCGAAGATAGACTCCAGACATTTGAGGCCACCGTAAGGATTGGGTTTTTGCTGCTGTCCGGGCACGTCATCATAGCCGACCACAGCCTTGAACAGGCTGTTCACGCCATGCTGCTCCAGCACCCGGCGAATGTTCTTTTGGGAGTTCTGCGAACAAATTCCGTGGGGAATGGCAGAGAAATGGTCAATCACCGCCTCCAGCCCCGCAAAAAACCGCACCTCGGTCCGGTTCATCTCCTGATGCTTGGCCCACAGACTGCCAGCCAGCACCATCTCGTCCCGCGACAAACCGTAGTAATCCATATAGAGCGCCTGCCAGTTCTTGGCGGCGTGATTGGCATGGTGATACTCCGCTTCGCTGCGCAGATAGCGCGGCAGATGTTCTCCGGTCAGATGGGGGGCGACCTCAGCCAGGATCTGCTTGGTGATATCGATATTCTTCGGCACCGAATTGACCAGAGTACCGTCATAATCCCATAAAATCGCATCCAACTTCATTGCGTTACCTGTCTCGCTGCACAACCATAAGTCACGCCATGTTACTTGGCCTGCCTCCCCTCGCCAAACCGCGCTGTAAAAATGTGAGACCCATCCCGTCCCCACGCAGTAGCACAAGAGTTAATGTGCAACAACACAATAAATGAACATCCTCTGCCATACTCAGACGAAGTATTCCGTTACGCCGAAACCGGAGTCTGATCATGGTAACCAGCTCGCTTCACACCACAGATACCGAGGTTGAATTTGCCGACGATATCCAGTTGGTATCGACGACCGATCTCAAAGGGGACATCACCTACGCCAATCCGGCGTTTTGTCAGGTGGCAGGCTATCGCCTGGAAGAGATGTTGGGGCAACATCACAATCTGGTGCGCCACCCCGACATGCCCAAGGCAGCGTTTGCCGATCTCTGGGCCCACCTGCAGGCGGGCAAACCATGGCGAGGCATGGTAAAAAACCGCTGCAAGGATGGTCGCTATTATTGGGTTGATGCCTATGTCACCCCGATTTATGAAGATGGCAAGATGGTGGGTTACCAATCCGTCCGCTGCCGCCCCGCCGCAGAGCACAAAGCGCGTGCCAGCCAGATGTACAAAACCCTTAAAGCCCGTGAAACCGGCTCTGCCATTCATATGGGCCTGCGTCAGCTCACTCCGGCCATGATGACCATCCCCCTGCTGCTCGTCAGCGTGATCAGCGCGCTCTGGCTGCTCTCACCGCTGCAGGCGCTCTGGGTCATCATTCCCCTCTTGGCAACAATCTGGTTCAATCGCCACCCTCTCTTCCTCACGCCGCGATTCTTGCAGCAGCTCGAGCAGGATTACGACAGCATCAGCCGCCTTATCTTCTCAGGGGATGCCCCCCACAGCATTGCCGATTTCCATATCAAGCTCGGGCAAGCGAAGATCCGTACCGTACTCGGCAGGGTAGATGACACCACCGCGTCGCTCAATGCCATGGCCAATGACCTGCGTGGCTCCGCCTCGCTGGCAAGCCAGGATATCTCTTCGCAAGACACGCAGATCCAGCAGATTGCCACCGCCGTCACCCAGATGGCTTCGGCCGCCGAGGAGATCAACCGCAATATTCAAGACAGCAACAGCCAGATTGAAGAGGCCCGTAGCCACTGCATCACCACCAGCACCCAGCTTTCGGAAGCAGGAGAAGAGATGTCGGCGCTGGCCACCCAAGCGGAGCAAGCCTTTCAGTCAGCCGTTGAGCTGGCGAGCGAGTCCGAGCGGATCGGCACCATCATGAGCGAAATTCGCGGCATTGCGGATCAAACCAACCTGCTGGCGCTCAATGCCTCCATCGAAGCCGCACGGGCAGGCGATCAGGGGCGTGGCTTTGCAGTGGTGGCGGACGAGGTTCGCAGCCTGTCGACCAGAACCCACAAGGCGACAGAGCAGATCCAGAACAGCATTGGCCATATCCAGCAAACCCTGGGGGGATGGAAAGAGATGATGCATCTCAATGTGACCAGAACCAACGCCTGCCTCGCCACCACCCAGGCAAGTACCGGCAACCTGAATCAGGTTGTGATCGAGATAGACAAGGTCTCTGATTTTTCAAACCAGATCACCGCCGCTGCCACCGAGCAACAAGCGGTCATCGAGGAGATCAGTCGTAATATCAACCAGATATCCTCGCTCTCTCACGATAACAGTCTCAAAATCGATCAGGTGAGTGAAACCAGTGCCAACTTGCAGAGCAAAGCGAGCCAGCTCAAGGACTTAAGCCGGACATTCGGATAGCTGCATGCAGATAAAGTCCATGTAAACGAAGGGCCACCCGTCTGGGTGGCCCTGTTGTTTATAAGGCTTAACTGTAGCTCCTAAACGCCACTTACTTGGCGTAATCCTCAGTCGGGATACAGGAGCAGAACAGGTTGCGATCGCCGTAGACGTCGTCGATGCGGTTCACAGAGGGCCACAACTTGGCGGCGCGCACGGCGTCCGACGGGAAGACCGCCTCGGCGCGGCTGTAGCCACGGGACCACTCTGCATCCATCACATCGTCCTGGGTGTGCGGCGCATGGACCAGCGGGTTGTCGGCGAGGCTCCACTGCCCCTCCTGCACCTTGGCAATCTCGGCGCGGATGGACGTCATCGCCTCGACGAAGCGATCCAGTTCGCGCTTGGATTCCGACTCGGTCGGCTCGACCATCAGGGTGCCCGCTACCGGGAAGCTCATGGTCGGTGCGTGGAAGCCGTAGTCCATTAGCCGCTTGGCCACGTCCATCTCGCTGATGCCGGAAGCCTCCTTGAGCGGACGGATATCCAGAATGCACTCGTGGGCCACCCGACCGTTGCGGCCAGAGTAGAGCACCGGGAAGGATTCACCCAGCTTCTTGGCCAGATAGTTGGCGTTGAGGATAGCCACCTGAGTGGATCTCTTCAGCCCCTCGTCACCCAGCATGGCGATATACATCCAGCTGATGGGCAGGATGCTGGCCGAGCCGAATGGTGCGGCCGACACGGCGCCATTGTCACGGCTCTCCTTGTCGGTCTTGACCACGGCGTGACCAGCCACGAACGGTGCCAGATGCTTCTTCACACCGATGGGGCCCATGCCCGGGCCGCCACCGCCGTGAGGAATGGCAAAGGTCTTGTGCAGGTTGAGGTGAGAGACGTCCGCCCCGATAAAGCCCGGTGCCGTCAATCCAACTTGCGCGTTCATATTGGCGCCGTCCAGATAGACCTGACCACCGTGCTGGTGAACGATGTCGCACACCTCCTTGATGGTCTCCTCATACACCCCGTGGGTGGAGGGGTAGGTCACCATCAGACAGGAGAGTTGATCCCCCGCCTCGGCCGCCTTGGCCCGCAGGTCGTCGAGATCCACGTTGCCGGACTTGTCACAGGCGGTGACGATCACCTTGAGCCCCGCCATCTGGGCAGAGGCCGGGTTGGTGCCGTGGGCAGAAGCCGGAATGAGGCAGATGTCACGATGCCCTTCACCACGAGACTCGTGATATTTCTTGATGGCGAGCAGACCCGCGTACTCCCCCTGAGCACCTGAGTTGGGCTGCATGCAGACCGCATCGTAACCGGTCACCTTCACCAGCCAGTTTTCGAGGTCGGCCAGCAGCAGCTGGTAGCCCTTGGCCTGTGCGAGCGGGGCGAACGGGTGCAACTTGCCGAACTCGGGCCAGGTCACCGGGATCATCTCGGCGGTGGCGTTGAGCTTCATGGTGCAAGAACCCAGGGAAATCATGGCGTAGTTAAGCGCCAGATCTTTTGCTTCGAGACGGTGGATATAACGCAGCATCTCGGTTTCGGAGTGGTACTTGTTGAACACCTCGTGGGTCAGCACGGCATCGGTGCGCAGCAGATCCTGCGGAATGGCGTGATGAGCCTGGGCCGCCTTGTCGAGGGCCTCGATATCGAGCCCATGGCCTTGGCCGAGGAAGAGATCAAACAGTTCGGCCACATCGCCACGGGTGGTGGTTTCCGAAAGCGACACCCCTACCGCACTGTCCAGATCCGCACGCAGGTTGATGCCGAGCCCTTCGGCCTTGGCAATGAGTGCTGCTTTATCTGCCGTCAGCACGGTCAGGGTATCGAACCAGCTGGCGTGCTTGAGGGCAACACCCTTGGCCTTGAGGCCGAGCGCCAGAATGGTAGTGAGACGGTGCACGCGGGAGGCGATGGTTTTCAGTCCTACCGGGCCGTGATAGACGGCGTAGAAGCTCGCCATGTTGGCCAGCAGCACCTGTGCGGTACAGATATTGGAGTTGGCCTTCTCTCGGCGGATGTGCTGCTCGCGGGTCTGCATCGCCATGCGCAGGGCACTCTTGCCACGGGCATCCTTGGAGACGCCGATGATGCGGCCCGGCATGGAGCGCTTGTAGGCATCGCGGGTGGCGAAGAAGGCGGCATGGGGGCCACCGTAGCCCATAGGCACGCCAAAACGCTGGGCGGAGCCCAGTACCACGTCGGCGCCCAGCTCGCCCGGGGACTTGAGCAGCAGCAGGGAGAGCAAGTCGGCGCTGACGCAGGCCAGCCCTTTCTGGGCCTGTACCGCGGCAATCAGAGCGCGCAGATCTTTCACTTCCCCTGTGGTGGTGGGGTACTGGAACAGGGCACCAAACACCTCTTCGCTCACCGCATCGCTCGCAGCGCCAACCGCCACATCGAAACCGAAGTGAACAGCGCGCTCCTTGACCACATCGATCACCTGCGGGTGCACATCATCGGCCACAAAGAAGAGGTTGGATTTGGACTTGGCCATCCGCTTGGCCAGCGCCATCGCCTCGGCAGCGGCAGTGGCTTCATCCAGCAGGGAGGCACTCGCCAAATCCATGCCGGTGAGATCCAGCGTCAGCTGCTGGAAGTTGAGCAGGGCTTCGAGACGGCCCTGTGCCAGCTCGGGCTGATAGGGGGTGTAGGCGGTATACCAACCCGGGTTTTCCAGCACGTTGCGCAAAATGACGTGGGGCACATGGGTATCGTGATAACCCATGCCGATATAGCTCTTGGCAATCTTGTTCTGAGCGGCATAGCCCTTGAGCTTGGCCAGCGCCTCCACTTCGGTCATGCCGGCACCGATGCCGAGCGGGCCCGGCAGGCGAATGGCGGCAGGCACGGTCTGGGCAATCAGATCGTCCAGGCTTTCGGCCCCGACGGTCGCCAGCAGCTGGCGCAGCTCTTCCTCGCCCGGGCCAATATGGCGGCGGACAAAATCGGTTTTTTGCTCGAGTTCAAACAGTGACTGGGTCATTTCCCTATTTCCTGATAAATAAGTCCTGGCATGACATCCTGATAACCAAGACCTGATGTTCCTGATCGTCGGCTGATACCGACTCCACTCATGTTCTGGGTCCCGCAGACAGGGTGCGGCACCGGATGCTGCGGCAGCATCAAGAGGGGATAGCCTTGTTGCGAACCGGCCCGTTTGCCCCCTGGGCTCCTAGGCTGGCAAACGGCAGGCGCGGACGACTTCACCCTTCCACCGGCCGGTGCTTGCCCGGCTGTCGGTCATACAAAGGGGCCCTGCTGTGTTGGCTGGGCCCGGGGGCATTACTCTTCGTCCACCACGTTCTGGTAGCCTTCGGCATCCAGCAGGTTGGCCAGCTCGCTCTCGTCATCGAGCTTGATGCGGAACAGCCAGCCAGCGCTGTAGGGGTCGGAGTTGACCAGCTCGGGGCTCCCTTCCAGCTCTTCGTTGACAGCAATGATCTCGCCGCTCACCGGGCTGTAGATATCGGAGGCCGCCTTGACCGACTCGGCCACGGCGCAGTCGTCACCGGCACTGACCTGCTTGCCCACTTCCGGCAGCTCGACAAACACCATGTCACCCAGCAGCTCCTGGGCGTGTTCGGTGATACCGACCACGGCCTCGCCGTTGGCTTCAACACGGATCCACTCGTGGGAAGTGGCATATTTCAGTTCGCTCGGGATATGGCTCATTTGTGCTTCCTTTGATCTTTGAGTCGCGTTTAAAAACGAATATGAAAAGGGATGGGGGAGGAACTGCCCTCCCCAAAACGGTATTAAACCAGCTTCTGTCCGTTACGGACGAAAGCGGGCTTGGTGACCTTCACGGTGACCAGCTTCTTGCGGATCTCCACCTCGGCCAGTTCACCGATATCGCGGGGCACCCGTGCCAGGGCAATACTGTAGCCCAGGGTGGGGGAGAAAGAGCCGGAGGTAATCACACCTTCCCGCTTCTCACCGTTTGCCGCGGTGAAGGTGACCGGCATACCGGCACGCAGCACCCCTTTCTCTTCCATCACCAGACCCACCAGCTTGGGCTGGTTGCCCGCCGCTTTCTGCGCTTCCAGCACGTCACGGCCGATGAAATTTCGATCGCTCGGCTCCCAGGCGATGGTCCAGGCCATGTTGGCTGCGAGTGGAGAGATTGACTCATCCATATCCTGACCGTAGAGGTTCATCCCCGCCTCGAGGCGCAGGGTATCGCGGGCACCGAGGCCGCACGGGGCCACGCCGTTATCCAGCAGTGCCTGCCACAGCTCGCAGGCTTTCTCTTGCGGCACCACGATTTCATAACCATCTTCGCCGGTGTAACCGGTAGTGGCGATAAAGAGATCGCCAGCCTGCACGCCGAAGAAGGGTTTCATCCCCACCACAGCTGTGCGCTGGGCGGCGCTCAGCACGGCAGCAGCCTTGACCTTGGCGTTGGGGCCCTGCACCGCAATCATCGCAAGCTCCGGACGCTCGGTCACTGTGATATCGAAATCGATGGCGTGATGGCGGATCCAGGCCAGATCCTTCTCGCGGGTAGCGGAGTTGACCACCAACCGGTAGAAGGTATCGGTGAGGTAATAGGTGATGAGGTCATCGATCACGCCGCCTTCCGGATTGAGCATGCCGCTGTAGAGGGCCTTGCCGGGGACAGTGAGTTTGGCCACGTCGTTGGCCAGCAGGTGTTGCAGAAAGGCTTTGACCCGTTCGCCGGTCAAATCGACGATGGTCATGTGGGAGACATCGAACATACCGGCATCGCTGCGCACCGCGTGGTGCTCTTCCAGCTGGGAGCCGTAGTTGATGGGCATTTCCCAACCGTGGAAGTCCACCATCTTGGCGCCGGCTTCCAGGTGTTTGGGATGCAGTACAGTAGTCTGGATCATCGCATTCTTTCCTTAGCAAAAAGCCTTTTCGCTTTGGCGACCACCCTTGCGACCCGCGCCACCGCTCTGACTGCACTACGTACAGCAAAAAGAGACCGGATCCAAAAGTGTGTGCTCGCTCCTGCCCTTGCCAGGCAAGAGGGATTCCTTGAACGGAGCGGATTATATGACAAGCAGGCGAGAGTGCCGCTCAAAAAAAACTAATCCCCTCCAGTAAAACTGACTCCAGACACTAAGATAAATGCAGTGATAAAAACAGCCATAAGCCGACTCAGGCGAGATTAAATTTTGATTTTTACCGTTTCGTCACAATTTGCAGAAAAACGTTTCGCTCCAGAGCAAAATTAAAGGCTGACACCCAAAACGGGTCATCAGCCTTGTCGGATTACTTTTGTTGTCAAAAACGGCGAGTAATATTAGTTTTTTTCACCCTTTGCCTGCATGGCACTGCCCTTGGTCGCAGCAACAGCCCAGTCAGGACGGGCTAATGCGGGCAACTCTCCCTCCAGCCCCATGGCGACGCGGATCACCCCCTCCTTGAAGGGCGTCAGCAGATTGGCCGCGCGCAATCCCACGCCCCGCACCAGCTTCTTGAGCGGGTTGGCCCCGCTGAACAGCCGCTTGAGCCCCTCCATCGCCGCCAGCATGCGAGCAGCTTCGCTCTTGCGCCAGCGCTCGTAGCTGCGCAGGTTGGCGAGCAGGCCGATATCCTCACCCGCGGCATGATTTTGCAAGATCTGCTCCGCCAGCGCGGCAGCATCCAGCAGGCCAAGGTTGACCCCCTGCCCCGCCAGAGGGTGGATGGTGTGGGCGGCATCTCCCACCAGCACCAGCCGCTCGCGAGCAAAGTCGCGGGCATAGCGGGCGGTAAGAGGAATCGCGCTGCGCGGCCCCTCCACCTTGCACAGACCGAGCCGGGCATCGAAGGCGGCGGTAAGCTGGCGATTGAACTGCTCGTCATCGCAGGCGCAGAGCGCCTCGGCACGGGGCGCAGGCAGCGACCAGACGATGGAGCAGAGGTTCTCCTGCCACAGCGGCAAGAAGGCGAGCGGGCCATCCGGGGTGAAGATCTGACGAGCAACAGCTTCATGGGGTTCGGCGCAGCGCACCGTCGCCACCAGCGCGTGGTGACCGTAATCCCAGCTGGTGAGCGGGATATCGGCCTGACGGCGCACCCAGGAGTGGGCGCCATCGGCGGCTACCACCAGTTTGGCCGAGATGGCCTGACCATCTTCAAGGAGCAGCAGGGCGCCCGCCGCGCCGCTCTGCAGGCTCTTGGCTCTGGCGGGGGTCAGCAACTGGATATTGCTGGCACCTTCAATCGCCTCAAGCAGCGCCAGCTGGATCACCCGATTCTCGACGATGTGGCCGAGGTTGGCCTGACGCAGGCTGGCGGCATCGAAGTCGATATGGCCAAAACTGTCCTGCTCCCACACCGCCATCTTGTCGTAGGCCTGCAGGCGGCGCGCTTCAATGCCGTCCCAGGCGCCAACATGGCGCAGGATCTGCTGGCTGGCCAGACTCAGGGCGCTGACCCGGTTATCGGCCACCTCCCCCAACTGCGGGTCGGGCAGTAGTCCCTCCACCACCAGCACCTTGAGGGCGCTATGTTTCAAGGCCGCAGCGAGCCCCAGCCCCACCATGCCGCCACCGACAATCACCACATCCACATTTTGCATCTGCATCATCTCATCCTTTCAGGGCTGACCGGCTGGCCAGCGAGGGGACGCCCGCAGGCATCACCTCTTTATTCAATAGGTTTTGATCAACGAATGGTGGTCAACAGGTTCCACTCAACAAGTGCTGGCTAGTTGCCGCACACATCAGCGACAAAGCCCAAGGTGCGCGAGGCAAGCGGCGCCTTGAGGCACGGGAATCGCCCCATCAGGGTGAGCGCCAGATTGCGCCCCGCCACCAGCGGATCGTGACCATTGGAGAAGAGCTGGGCCAGCGAAGAGGTGAGCCAGACGGTCTGCTCCTGATCGCGCTGACGCTGCTGCCAGTAGCCACTAAGTACCTTGAAGCTGCCGATATCCTCCCCCTCTGCCAACGCCTTGGCTACGGCGCCGGTAAGCAGGTCGAGATCCCGCATCCCGAGGTTGAAGCCCTGTCCGGCAATCGGGTGCAGGGCGTGGGCGGCATTACCGACCAGCACGGTGCGCTGGGCCAGCGGGTAGTCGCAGGCGGTCAGAATGAGCGGATAAACGTGACGCACGCCGCATTGCTCGAAGCGACCAAGCCGCCAGCCAAAGGCCTGCTGCAGACGGGCAAGAAACGCCGCCTCATCGAGTGCCATCAGCTCATCCACCTCATGCTGCCCGACGCTCCATACCAGCGAGGAGAGCCCCTCCTGCATCGGCAGCAGGGCCAGCGGCCCCCCTTCGGTAAAACGCTCGAAGGCGCGTCCCTCAGGGTCTTGCGCCGTTTTGACCGTGGCGATGATGGCGTGCTGCTCAAAGTCGTGGCGGGTCACCGGCAACTTGAAGTGCTGACGCACAAAGGAGTTGCCGCCGTCTGCCGCCACCAGCAGGCGGGTCTCAATCTGTTCACCGCTCTCGAGGGTGAGGGTCACCTTCTCCTCATCGGGCACAATCTCGCTCACCCGTGCCGGACAACAGACCCGGATATTGGGAGAGGCCGCCATCGCCCGTTGCAGCTCCTTGCCGGCAGCTGCCAGCTCGATCACCTGGCCCAGCGCGGGCAGACCGTATTCGGCAGCCGACAGGCGAGCCTGACCAAAGTGGCCCCGATCCGAGACATGGATCTGGGTAATGGGGGCGCAATGGGGGGCAAACAGCGGCCAGAGTCCGCGTCGCAACAGCGCATCACAGGTACCGGCCGAGAGCGCAATGGCGCGGGCGTCGAACCCTGAATGGGTGTGCTGTTCGGGGACGCTTGCCTCCAGCAGCAGGATCTCGAGGGGGGAGCCATCGGATCGAAGTAGGGCTGCCAGCGAGAGGGCCAGCACGGCACCGCTCATTCCACCGCCGACCAAGGTGACATCGACCTGTCGCACATCAGATTGAGACATAAGCAGAGAGGAAGAAGTGAAAAAGGTGGCCTCATGCTATCACAAAGCCGCTGGCCGAATGCGAGGTCACCGGCAAAAAACCGGTTGCGCCTCACAGGGTTAGCCACCACAAGGAAATAAAAAAGAGCGCCATCAGGCGCTCTTGCAGATTCAGTAAGGGTCGCGTTGACCCGCACCTCAATGAAGGGTCGGCGGCGCGCTCGGGGTATCGGGGCGCTTGCCAAACTCTTCGAATGCCATCATGACACCCAGTTTGACGTGTTCGTAGAGCACTAGGAAAGAGGCTTCGTTCTCGTCATCTTCCTGATCGAACTCGGCGGAGACCTGAGTGATGCTGGCGATATCCTGGATCATCTCCTGCAGCTCTTCCGACGCGCGCGACAACTCCTGCTGCACCACGCCGAAACCGGCCAGAAATGCCTGTGACCAGTCCACCAGCGAATCGATGCGCTCGTCGAGGGGAGCATCATCACTTGGCAGCAGCAGCTCGACGCCCTTCTGGGCCATCAGGCTCTCGACCACATTGTGATAAAGATCGGTCATCACCTGGCGCACCGGGGCCGGCAGGCCGAAACCGTCGTTCACCAGATCGTTGAAATGGGGCAGCCAACTCTTGTCGTCCAGTGCTACGCCGCCACACACCAGACCGCAGATCACACCATGGGCCTCTACTGCGCTGGCCATCAGCTCATGCTGTTCCATGATGTCGGCCACTGCCGCATATTTAAGGGGGTTCGTTTTGCTCATCGAGGATCCGCTCAAAGTTCAGTCAAATTTGCAGAATTAATGGTCAGGATCCTAGCATTCTCCCTCTTGCAGAGCCAGCAAGGCCTTGAAACTTATGCATCTGCGCTATATAGTCCCGCCCAGTTGTCCACGTGGATAAAGGCGGAAATCAGCTCCGCCGTATTGAGGAAGGCATGAGCACAGAGGCCGTAGAAATCGTCATTTTGGGACGTCCCTACAAGGTATCCTGTCCCTTGGGACAGCAGGATGCCCTGCGCCAGGCCGCCGAGCAGCTGACCGACAAGTTGATCGACCTGCGTCAACGCTCCAAAGTCTCCAGCAACGAGCAATTGGCTATCATGGCGGCGCTTAATTTCTGTCATGAGCTCTGCCTTGAAAAAGAGAAGAACCACCAATACTCTGAGACCATGGACAAGCGGATCAAGATGCTGCAGCGCACCATCGAAGCGGCCCTGATCGAGCACGGACAATATGGTGATTCCAGCGAAGAGGGGCAACAGCCCTAATCGCAAACCGTTTTAAAATTCCCTGGGATGTTTGTCAGCCGGTTCAAGTCCCCGAGCCGATATTCATACCAAACAGGGGATCTGCCTTCTGGCTATTGCGCATGCTCGGCACGACCGAGAAGCCTGCGGTCAGATCCGATCCCCGCCTTGAACCGACGGTTCAAGGGCCCAAACCGGCAACGGCATCTCGGGGTACCAACAGCAAAAGCCCGTCACCAGCGTGACGGGCTTTTTCTTTGCCTGATGATCAACGAACTGTCCCGTCCTGAATATGGTTTACACCTTTCCCCCCAAT